>Ga0209918_1000191_pt1 | contig 45960 bp, 34 predicted proteins | sample SalPonD_shore_MG_FD_185712 | JGI IMG/M metagenome (GOLD analysis project Ga0209918, IMG submission 185712) | Salt pond soil microbial communities from South San Francisco under conditions of wetland restoration - Salt Pond MetaG... | ecosystem: Environmental > Aquatic > Marine > Intertidal zone... | reverse complement strand
TATCGCGAGAGCCATCGCGGTCAAGCCCGAAGTACTGCTGCTCGACGAACCGGCCTCGGCGCTGGATCCGATTTCCACGTTGAAGATCGAGGAGCTCATCAATGAGCTCAAGGACGACTACACCATCGTCATCGTCACGCACAACATGCAGCAGGCCGCGCGCGTGTCCGACTACACGGCCTTCATGTACCTCGGCAAGCTCATCGAGTTCGACGACACTAACGTAATCTTCACCAAGCCAAACCGCAAAGAGACGGAAGACTACATCACCGGCCGCTACGGCTGAGGCGCCGGGCAAGGTTCGGGGGCCGACAGGCAACGCAAAGGGCGCAAAGACGCAGAGTGCGCAAAGGAAAACCTTTTTCATGTTGCACCTGCCGGGCCGCGCGGCGATAACATCCCGCGCCTTGCCAAAAAGTCTTCTTCTCTTTGCGTCCTTTGCGCCTTTGCGTCCTCCGCGTCGACGGCCGAGCCCGAAAAAGGCCGATAACCCATCTAGCAGCCCCGGTTCCCGCCGTGCTATAGGTCGAACCCGGACGATTAACGCAAAGGGCGCAAAGTCGCCAAGGACGCGGAGAGAGGACAATTCTTGCGCGGCTAGCCTCGGAATTCCACTTCGTACAGGGAAGCCGTCGGCGTAGTCGATAATCTTCCCTTTGCGCACTCTGCGCCTTTGCGTCCTCCGCGTTGACAGCCGCATACGAATAGAACGCACATCGGTTTATATCACGCCTGTTACAGCCGGCGCTGGGGCCTGTGATATCCTTGCCCGGATTCCCATCGATTCGGACAGCGCATGCCACATCAGAGTCAGATCATCGCCCTGCGATCCGCGCTCGATCGCGTCATCGTCGGCCAGCCACGATTGCTCGATCGCCTGGTCACGGGGCTGTTGACCGGCGGGCATATCCTGGTCGAGGGCCTGCCCGGTCTGGCCAAGACGACGGCGGTCAAGACGCTTGCGGACAATGTGCACGCCGGTTTTCAGCGTATTCAGTTCACGCCCGACCTCCTGCCCGGCGATCTCACCGGTACCGATATCTACAATCCGCACTCTCACCATTTCGAGTTTCGTCCCGGCCCGCTGTTCCATCAGATTGTGCTCGCCGACGAGATCAACCGCGCGCCGGCCAAGGTTCAGTCCGCGCTGCTCGAGGCCATGCAGGAACACCAGGTCACGGTCGGCGGGACGACGCACATACTGCCCGAGCTGTTCATGGTCATGGCCACGCAAAATCCCCTGGAGCAGGCCGGGACCTATCCGCTGCCCGAGGCCCAGCTCGATCGTTTTCTGCTGCACGTGGTGATCGACTACCCCTCGACGGACGAGGAGCTGTCCATCCTGCAGCACAACCGGGCCCGCCTGCGTGGGGAGGGCGAGGCGCCCAGCGAGGCGGCGCGGGTGACGGTGGAGACGATCTTGGCGGCGCGCGCGGAGGTGGCGCGAGTGTTCATCGACGAGCCCCTCGAGCGCTATATCGTTGAGCTGGTGACGGCCACGCGCTACCTGGAGCGTTACCTGCCCGACAAAGGCGCGGCGGTGGAAGTCGGTGCCTCGCCGCGGGCGGCCCTGGCCATTGCCCAGGCGGCCAGCGCGACCGCCTATCTGCGCGGGCGCGACTACGTCATCCCCGACGACATCCTCGAGGTGGCGGCCGACTGTCTGCGCCACCGACTCATACTCGGCATGGGTGCGCGCCTCGAGCAGGTCACGCGCGACGAGTTGATCGCGGCCTTGTTGGACCGACTGCCCGTTCCCTGACGCCCGACCCATGGCGCGGCGACTCATCAACACGGTGCGTGCGCGACTTGCCGGCGGCGGCAGGCTGGCGCGCGCGGTGCAGCGTTTTTGGACGTTCCCGCGCGATGGAACGGGGCGGGGCGACTACCCGCCCTTGGTGAGCAGCGCTGAGATCGAGGCCCTGCTGCGTCGGCTGCAGGGCCTGGGCCGCGAACCCGGTGCGCCCTGGCTGGTACACACGCGGCAGGTGGGAGAGGCGGACTCGGCGTTCGTCGGCAGCGGTCTGGACTTCGAGGAGCTCAGACCCTACGCCGCCGGCGACGATCTGCGTGACGTGGATTGGCGGGCATTGGCACGCAGCGGCCGGGCCTTCGTCAAACGCTATCGTGAAGAACGCCAGGCGGTCCTGCACGTCGTGCTGGACCGCCGTGCCAATATGCGGTTTGGCACGCACTGTCGCCTGAAGGTCGCGCAAGGAGCGCGGGCCGGGGCGGTGTTCGCCTTGGCGGCGATGCTGCGCGGCGCCGCGGTGGGGCTGACCAGCCTCGGCCCCGACGGGCGCCATGTGCGCGCTCAATCCGGCCGCGGAGCGATCATGGGTGTACTGCGCGACCTCGCGGCGCCCTGTCCGCCATTGGTCGCGCGGTCCGATGCCTCCCACGACTTGTTCGCCCGACAGCTCGCGGAGGTCGAGTCCCTGGTGCCGGCCGGGGGACGCGTGCTGCTGCTCAGCGACTTTCGCGGCCTGCGCGAAGACGACCTTGGGGTACTGGCCCGTCTGGCCGCGCGCTGTCCGGTCACCGCGCTGCACATCGAGGACGAGAGCGAGCGCCATCTCCCGGCTCTGGGCTGGGCGGACTTCGCTGCGCCGGGGGGGCGCGAGGTTCGCACAGTCGATGCGGGCAGCGCGGCCCTGCGCGATGAGTTCGCCGCGGCGGCGCACCAGCGCCGTCAGACTCTGCGCGAACGCCTCGAACCGTTGGGAATCGCCTTTCACAGCTGCACGACGTGCGACGATGTCTTCGTCCAACTTGGCGCGAGTGCCCTGCATGGCTGATCCCAACGCCGCACTCATCGATATCGTCGGTCCGGCCGGCCCCGCCCAGTCCGCGGGGGGCGGCTGGCCGTTCTTTCAATGGCTGCTCGTCGCCGTAGCGGTCGCCGCGCTGGTCGTATGGATTGCCGCGCGCCTGCCGGTGTGGCGCACCCGGCTGGCACTGTGGCGGTTGCGCCGCGCACACGAGGCGGGCCTCATGGACAGCCGCGAGGCGTCTTACCGCCTTGCCGCTGAGCTGCGGCGCCACTATCGCTTGCGCCGTTTGGACGCGGCGTCGGTTTCGATGCATGCCGGCGGCGATTGGTCGGCGGTGCTCAGGCGTCTTGATCGCTTCCGCTACCGGCCGGCACAGTCCCGGGCCTCGCCGCGTCAATGGCAGCGGCTGTGCGACGCGGCGGTGCGGCGGCTCGGCACGCGGTGGGGGTGTGGCTTGTGATCTCGGACCTCATCGCCGGGTGGCCGACCGGGCTGCACTTCGTGGACCCGCTTTGGCTGGCCCTGCTGCCGTTGGCGTGGTGGGCGGCCTGGCGATCGCGCACGGGAGCGCAGCGGCGGGTCGGGCGGGTTGTGCTCGTGCACCCCGATGCCGAACGGTTCGGTCCGCGTGCGCAGCGAGCGCCCGGTGCCGGTCGCTGGTGGCTCGTCGGGTTGGCCGGTTCGCTCTTGCTGGCGGCGCTGGCCCGACCGCAAAGTATCGGCGGCTGGATAACGCCGCCGCCGCTCGGACGTCAGCTGGTCATGCTGGTCGATGTCTCACAGAGCATGAGCATCAGCGACTTTCGTTTTCAAGGCCAGCGCGTACAGCGTATCGACGTGCTCAAGGGTGTGGTCACGCGCTTTGTCCGGGCGCGGCGCGCCGATCGTTTCGCACTGATCACGTTTGCCAGTCATGCCGCCACACTGGTGCCGATGACCGCCGATCGCACGCTGGTCGAAGCCATGCTCCAGCGTTTGCACGTGGGCGTAATCGGCGATGATACCGCAATCGGGGACGCCCTCGTATTGGCGTTGAAACAGGTCCGCGAGCATCGCTCTTCGAGTGCGCGGCCCGGGGTGTCCGGCGGCGATGAGCGCCGCCCGCGCCCGGCGTTGATCCTGTTTTCCGATGGCGACAATACTGCCGGGCAGGTCCGTCCGCGCGACGCGGTGGCCATCGCACGCCGCCTCGGCGTGGCGATCTACACCGTGGCCATCGGCGGCGACGCTCAGCCGCGGGCCGCCGACGCGAAGGACTCGTCCCGGGCGATGGGCCTGCGCGAGATTGCGCGGCGCACCGGTGGGCGCTACTACCGCGGCGGCAATCCGCGGGCGCTGCAGAGCATCATGGCCGACATCGATCGTCTCGAGCGTACCGAACGCCCGCCAGCGACACAGCGCCGCGTCACCGAGTGGTACGTGTGGCCGCTCGGCGCCGGCGCGGCATTGTTCCTGCTCGCCGCCCTGCCGTTCGAGCCTCGGGCCGGTCGCCGTGGCCGGCGGGCGACGGGACCGGGTCGGTCGGGGCGGGGCGCGGCATGAGCCTGTTGAACACACTCGCGGCCATCGAGTGGCATCACCCGGCCGCCTGGTCGCTGGCCGCAGTCCCGCCGCTACTCTGGCTGCTGGCCGGCCTGCGCCGGCGCCGCACCCTGAGCTATGCCGAGCAGACGCTTCGGCCATGGGCGGTTCGCGACGCCGGGCCCACGGCGTCCTGGTCAACGTTCGGGAGGGCAGCGGTTCGCCTGCTGGGCTGGATCCTGCTCGCCGCGGCCCTGGCCGGGCCGCGCCTGCCCGAGCTGCACGGAGGCGGGCCGGCCGGCGGGCCGGGAGATGCGAGTCGAGCGGATGTCGATCTGATGGTGGTGTTGCAGGTGCCCTTCGAGCCGCAGGACCCGGTGGCCGAGGCCTATATGCAGCGCGTGTGGACCGAGCTGCAGGACCTGACGGCGCGGCTGCACGGCGAGCGGGTGGGGCTGGTCGCCTACAACGGGCGGGCCGGCGTGCTCGCGACACCGACCGCCGATCGCGGCGCGCTGCGATTTTACCTGCGCCATGCCCCGATGGTGCTGGCCGGTTGGCGCGGCGATGCGCTCCCCGGGGCACTCGTCCGGGCGCGTCGGACCGTTGCGAATGCCCGCTCGGGCGGACGCTCGGCCGGGATCGTGCTGATCGCGGCCGGCGGGACGCTGCCCGATCCGGCGGCGCTGGCCAAGGCGTTGAAGGGGCTGCGGGAGGCCGACGTCCCCGTGTTCGCGCTGGACATGCACGCTCTCGCGGCGGACCTGTTGGCGCGCCACCCGCGCTCGCGCGCCTTCGGCGTCCCGGCCTTGGGGCCGGCGGCCAAGCGGAACATCGCTCCGGTGGGCGGGGTGCTGCGCGAGGTCGCGCGGCGCACCGGCGGTGAGTATGCCCGGCTCAGCGACGGCGACGCCGACTGGCGGCATTTGTACGATGACGGCGCCGGCGAGCTGCCCAGTCGCCCTGCAGTCGGTTCGGGCGAGCTGGTGCGCAGCTGGCGCCCCCTGTACGCCTGGTTTTTGCTGCCGGCGTTGCTGTTGCTGCTGCTCGATGCCGTCGGCGCCGGCAGCGGCGGTTGGCGGGGACGGGCGACGGCGGCGCACATGCTCTGGGTGGTGCTGTGCCTGGGCATTGGCGCGGCCGCGGTCGGATGGGCACGGCCGGCCGCAGCCGCGCCGGTCCCGCCCGCGGCCCACCCGGCCGATCCGGCTTATGCCTCGGCTTATCGTGCGTACCAGGCGAAGGATTACGCGCTGGCCCAACTGCGTTTCGCCGCCGTCGCCGGTTATGCGGCGCGCCTGGGCGAGGGGGCCAGCGCCTATCGGCGCCGCGACTACGCCCACGCGGTTCGTCAGTTCGGGGCGGCTTTGTTGGCCGCCGGCAATGCGGGCGAGCGGGCCACAGCCTTGTTCAACCTCGGCAACGCGCGGTTCCAGCGACACGAGTACGCCCGCGCGGTAGAGGCCTACGAGGGTGCATTGGATTACAGCCGCCAGGCCGGGGGGAATCAGGCGGCCCGGATTCGCCAGAATCTTTGGCTGGCGCGATCGCATCTGGCCGGCAAGAAGATCCGCCGACCGGCCGCCGAGGGCGGCCGGCCGGTGCGCCGCAGCGAGCCGCCCGAAGGCTTTCCCGACCAGACGCCGCCGACCGTCAGCGCCACGGGCACCGCTCGGCGCGGAGAGGTCGCCCGGCGCATCGCGCGCGGGGAGCTCTCGGCACGGCCGGAGCAAAGCGGCGTCGAGGGCGGTGCCCGGGATGAACGACCGACGGACGCCGCGGACGACACCGTCCTCAAGCTCCTGGACCTGGTTGACGACCATACTGCAGCGCTCCTGCGCGGTGTCATCACGCATGAACCCGCTCCGTCGGCGGGCCCGGGGGATCGACCATGAAGCACTGGAGCGCGCGGTGGGCGGCGGCGGTCCTGCTGGCGGTTGCGCTATGTGGCCCACCGGTATCGGCGGATGCCGCCGCCAAAACGGCGGGCGGTGATGGTCGACTGGAAATCCACATCGAGCCGTCCCGTCCCGTGCTCGGCCATCCGCTGCACCTGCGGCTGCGTGCCGTCGGTGCCCCGCAGCCGCTCGCCGGCATCTCGCTGGCTCCGCTGCGCTCCAATTTCCATGTACAGGACGTGGCGGCGGGGCACGACCGGGTCCGCCGGGGCGGGCGCAGGCTCGCGGTCGATACCCTGGACATCACGCTGTATCCCCTGCACAGCGGCCGACTCAGTGTGCCCGCGCTGCACCTGGGAACCTGGGCGAGCCGGCCCGAGACGATCCAGGTGGCGGCAGTCGGTTCGCCCGGCTCGGTGATTCGGGTGCGAAGCGGTATCGGGCAGACGGCGCCCTGGGTGCGCCAGGAGATTCTGGTCTATATCGACGTCTACGATGACGGTGGGGGCGTGTTGGCCGAGCTGCCCGCCTGGCATCCCCCCGGCGCCTTTGTGCGCCGCCTCGACACGCAAAGGCGCCGGGTTCGCGAGGACGGTGTTGCGTACAATGTGACCCGTCTGGCCTGGGCGGTGATGCCGCTTCGCGCCGGCCCCCTGGACCTGGAATTTCCGCTGCTCCGGGTACGCAGCCGCGAACGCTTCGGCAAACGCCTGCTGTATCCCGTTTCCGCGATACACCTTCAGGCGCGTCCGCTGCCGTCCTATCTGCCGCCGCGCGTGCCCGTCGGCCAGGTCACGATCCGCAGCGATCCTCCCGCCGGTCGTCTCTGGCCCGGCCGGACCTATCTCTGGCATCTGGACGTCAGCGGGCGAGGGCTCGATGCCGCGGGGCTGCGCGCGCTGCTGGCACCGCAACTGCGTCGCATGTTGGAACCGGGCGCAAGCGGGTCGGATGGCGTCAAGCTCTATCAGCCCCTGTACGAACGCAGGCCCGTCGACAAGGGCGAGCCCTTGCGCCAGACCTTCCGCGTGTCTATTCCATTGTCGATCGGTGATCCCGGCACACACCGGCTGGCGTCGCTGCACGTGCCCTTTGTCGAGGTGCGCACGGGGCGCCTGGAGACGGCGCGCGCCGCGGGTCCGGTGCTGCGGGTGACGAGCCCGGTCTGGTTCTACACGCGCTGGGCGCTGGCGCTCGCGGCGGCGCTCGCCGTGGTCGGCTGGATCGGGGTTCGGCTGTGCGCCGCGCTGCGTTGGCGAGCGGCGCGCCGGACCCTGATACGGCGCCTCGCCGCGGCGCAGACCCCGCGCGAGATCGCCGCTGCCCTGTTGTCCTGGGACCCGGCTCGCGGGACATCGGCACGACGACGGGTGCCGCCGCGGACACCGCCGCGGACACTGGAACAGTGGCACGCTCAAATCTTCGAATTGCCTGACCGCGCGTGGGCGTCGGACCTGGCGGATGAGCTGACCCGCGCCCTGTCGCGTCTGCAGCGCGCCTGCTATGCGCGGGACGAGTCGCCGCCGGTGCCCGCGCTGCGCGAGGAGATTGGCGCGATCGCACGCCGGCTCTAGTTGTCGGTGGTGGCGTGCGCTTGATTTGTTCGGGAGCCGGCGGCAAACTGCCGCCTCGGCGCGCGCCGGGCGCGCCGCAGCATTTTGACCGGGACATGAATCAGGAATCCGTCGCACGCTACAAGGCCCGTCCGCTCGACGAACGCATGGCGTTGGCGCTGCGCGAGACGCTCAGTGCCGAGGAACGCCGCATCATCCTGCGCGAGGAGCAATGGATGCAGGTGCGCGTGTATTTTGCGCGGCGGGCGGATTTGAGTGTCGATGAAGTCGAGTACCTGCTCGACGACCAGGACCACGTCATTCGATTGTGCGTTGCCAAGCGCGACGATCTGACCCCCGTGCAGGTCGAGCGCTGCGTCGGCGACCGCGACCCCAATGTGCGCTATTTCATTGCGCGCAACCCACTGCTCGACGAGGCCCAGCGCGGGCGCCTGGCCGCCGATGAGGACCCGCTTGTGCGGCGTGCCGTGCGCAAGGGCCCGCGTCCGGTGCAGTTTCGCCAGCGCGAGGGACAAGCGCGCCTTATCCGCTGAGCGTTCTCCTCCGGCTACGGGCGCCGTACCGGTCGTCGCGTATCACGGCGTCGAGCCGAGTGCAGTGCGCGCTTACGTGTTGGACGCCGTGCCCGCCGGTGACGCGGTCTGCACGATGCGCAGTAGATTCTTCTCCACCGGCGCCAGTGCGCTGTCATCCAGGTGGTCGTCTCCCTTGCGCAGCTTGCGGGTCAGCTTGGCGAGGGCATCGGTTGCGGCGTGCAGCGGGAAGTCGACGCCGTCGATGATCAGACTCTGCGCCATGGCGTCGAGCTCCTTGTGGGCCTCGTCGCGTGAATTCTGTTCCAGGTCCTGTTTCGCGGCGTCGAGGCGCTGGCGCGCCGCGTGCACCGGCGCGGAGGGTTCCATGGCGTTCAGCGCCGCGTAGACCGGCAGCAAATCGGCTAGGGCCTGTTGATTGTCCTCCAGGTCCTGCTGTTGGCGCAGGTAATGCAACATGGCGTCGACCTCGGCCGTGGGCCGGGCCGCGCGAATGAGGTCTGTCAGTGTGCGCACTTCGGCCAGGTCGCGAAGGGCGCGCGCCGGCTTGTGGTTGTGCAGGGCCACGCGCGCCCGCGCGACGCCTGCGAGGGCCTCGGCCGCAAGCGAACGCAACTGACGCCGCTCCGAGTCGCCGAGGCGAATATGGGGCGGCAGACGGGCGGCGTCCCGGGCGGTCTGCGTCGGCGCGGTGGAGGCGGCCGCGACGGCGGGAGGCGCGGGCGCCGCCATGAGCGCGCTGCCCACAATGAGGCAGGCCGTCAACGCGGCGCCGGGCAGAGCCCTGCGGGCGTTTCGCCGCGGCGGTTCGTATCCGAGTAAGTAGTGCGGCATGACGATCCGTCCTGTTAGGTTCAGTCGTGCTTGTCGTCCCGATCCTCAAACGGAATTTCGGCGTCCTCGCGATAACGCTTTCGCCGCTTCGGCCGGTAAACGTAGATAACGATAATCAGAAACAACAGCGGTATGCCGATGAACCAGCCGTATGTCGCGATAAACTTCAACCATTCGCCCATTGCATCCTCCCGTCGGTGCCCGGATAACTCAATCTTAGCACCGCCGGGCGGCTCAACGGCGCATTCCATCGCGCCGGGGCCGGTGGCCGGCAGTCAATGGCGCTGTATCTGTTCCAGGTACACCGGCAGAATGAACAGCGTGCGCAATCCCTTTTGGATCTGCTTGTCGCGAAGCAGGTGCAGCAGCCCGCCGGTGCCGCCGAGGTGGCCCTCGTCGCGGCCGGCGTCTTCCATGGCCTGGTCAAGCCCCTCCATGAACTGTCCCATGCGGTGGAGCTGCGTCTTGTCCGCGGCCTTGACGAGATCCGTCACCAGCGCCGGGCGGTCGAGGTCCTGAGCACTGGCGTCGAGATAGTCGGCCAGCTCGCGTATGCGGGCCAGCATGCCGCTCTCGTGGAGCCGGGCCACCGTGCGCAGCAGGTCGGTCAGTGTGGCCTCCAGGTCGTTCTCCTGCCAGAACCGACCGGCTTCGACGAGTTGGCCGGTCAAGGCGTCGGCCACCTCGTCGTCGAAGAACGCGCGGGCGGCCTTAAGCTTGGCGTAGAGGGTTTGCCATTCGCCCAGCTCGTCGCGCAGCTTGTCCAGGGGCAGATCGCGCAGCTGGGCGATCAACTCGCCCGTCAGAGGAGCAAGTAAGGCCAGCGTCTCGGCGATGGGTCGGGCGTTGTCGCGCAATGTTTGCAGCAGCCCGGCCTCGCGCCATGCCGCAATCGTCTCGATGACCTCGCGGGCCAGGGCCGGCAGGTCATGCTCGGCGTAGACCTCGCCGGCGGTTTGCGCCAGTTCGGCCGCCGGGGCACCGAGCGGGCCGCGCAACGCGGTGTCGACGGCGCCGGCCAGGTCGGCCAGCCGCGCCAGTCCCTGCCACTGTTCGGCGGTCAGGCCCTGTGGGCCATGCTGCGCCGTCTGGTCGTTGGAGTCGTGAGTCTTCTGGTCCATGTCGAACCTCCGGCTGTCGTTGGGGTGCGAACGGCCCCGGGCCCGTGCCGGGCGGGGATTGTCCCCGTACCGGCCGGCCGTTGGGGCGGTCCTCAGGCGAATATCTTTTCGGCCATGAGCTCGGCGGCGTCCAGGCCCCAGGGCGGCATCTTGCCGTGCGTCTTGAAGAACATGTTCTTGTACTGCATTTTCAGCAGGTACGGCACATGTCCCATCTTCAGCACCTGCGTATCGCCGCCGAACCAGGAATCGGAGCGAATGTAGAATGCCTGGTTGTTGCCCATGTCGCCGATGCAATAGACCACCGGCTCCAGCGCCTGATCGGCCTGCTCGGCGCTCATGCGTCCCATGTCCTTGGCGACCTGACGACCGATGATTTCCGTCTGTTGGTGTCCGATGGCTCCGAGCTTCGGCACGGTCACGGCGGCGGCGTCGCCGGCGGCCATGACCTCGGGGTACTTCGGGTTGCGCATCAGCATGTCGGTAACGACGAAGCCCTGTTCGTCGACGATGGGCAGGTCCTTCATGAACTCGTGCGCCACCCAGTCGGGGAAGATGATCTTCAACTCGGCTTCCATGCTCTGTCCGTTGGCGAACTCGATCCCCTCTTCGGTGATGCGCTCGATGTCCTGGGTCTTGTTCATGTAGCCAAATCCCATGCCCGAGGCGATGTCGAGCAGTTGGCCGACGACTTTCTCGCCGGCATCTTCGGCGATCATGTCGGCGGGCGTGAACACCGTGACTTTGTCCGGACCGCCCAGGCCGTGTTTGCCGAGCCAGGTCGCCATCGAGAGCATCGTCTCCACGGGCGGACCCTCGCACGCGGCCTCGGCCGTCGGCACCAAATCCTTGGTCGCTGTGCCCTGATGAAACCGGGCCGAGCCGATGGCGACCGGTCCGCCCTTGTAGCCGCCCTCGTGCAGGTAACGGCGCAGCTTGTTGCCGTAGTAGGTGTCGGAGACGGTGTGGCCGTGCTCGCCGAAGCCTTCGATGCGGTCATAGGCCAGGCGCGAGCCCAGCGCGACGACGAGGTAATCATAGTGCATCGATTCGGGTGCGGATCCGGGGCGCTCGCTCGGCGTATAGTCCACCTGTTTGTTGTCTACGTCGATGGCCGTGACCTCGCCCTGCACGAAGTGCACATCGTCCTCCGCCAACGTCTTGACGAGGTCCATATGCAGACTGTGCGAGGGGTCCCTGTTCTCGAAGACCTCGGCCGGTATATTCGGCACGAACAGGAGGTAGGGTTTACGGTCGACGACCGTGATATCCACGGCATCACCGGCGAATTCGCGAATCTTCTGTGCGCTGCCCAGCCCGGCGAAATTGCCGCCGAGCACCAGGACATGCGGTTTTCCGTTGGTGTTCATGGTGTTTCCTCCTCGATTGTCTGTTTCCCGCCCCGAAGATCAGGCGGACGAAGTGCCCGCGCGGCTTGGGTCCGTGCCGATGCGCCTGCATCGCGCGCCGCGCAGGCGGCGCTCGGAGTCCGTTCCGTACATCGCTCACTAGTTCTGAAGCTGCTCGCGCCAGGTCCCTTCCTCCATGAACGGGGCGAACATCATGTAGTAGGGGCCGCGGTCCAGATGCGCCATGACCTTGTCGTTGTGGATGCGCGACAGCTCATAGTTGACCAGCGTCTTGCCCAGACCCTGGTGTGCATGTTCGGGCGACTCCCACTCGGTGTGTACGAAGTACTGCGTCGGCGTCTGCGGCGGAATCGGCGGACGATCCGTGTGGGGCTGGTCGCCGTAATTGGTGTTGTACTTCGGGGGATTGGCGCCGAGTGTCATCTTGGTCGCGCCTTCGGGGTCGAGTTGAAAGGAACCGATCGCCGAGACGCCGATCTGTTTCAAGATCATCCATCCCAACATGCCGGGGGCCTTCTCCTGGAGCCACTCGAGCGTCTCGGCCGCGCCCTGCTCGAAGTCGTTCTCGTGCCCGTGCATCACCCAGTGATCGCCGACGGCGATGTTGCGCTGGTGCGCCAGGGCCACCTTCGGCACCGGCTGCTGCGCCGCGAAGGCGCCGCCCATGTCATGGGGCACGTCCGTCATGCTTGACACGGGCGGCATATCGGAGCGCACGACCTCATACAGCGGCTCCCAGGGGCCCTCGACCACCATGTCCAGGCAGTGATGGCACAGCTCGTAAATCGTGTCGAACTGTTCGTAATGCATTTCCTCGTGGGACTTCACGTCCTTCCAGATCGTGTACTGGAACATGCCGATCGGGTTCATGGTCTCGCTCATGTCCAGGGCACCGCCGCCGAAACGCCCGGCCATCGGATGAATGCCGGTCTGCATCAGCTGCTCGAAACCCAAAAAACCGGGATGTTTGGCGGTGGTCACGCAGACTTTGGGACCCACCTTCTGCATGGTTTGATGACTTTCAGGTGTGTTACTGACGCGAACCATATTGATCGCGACGATTGGATTTTCATTTGCCATAAATTCGGTCTCCTGTCCTCGGTGAATTGCCTCCGTGGGTTGTACATTCAAGGCAAGCATGGATGATGCCAATCTCTGAATTGGCCGCACGCGGCCGTTAGCGCCGGCGGAACGGCCACGTGTGCACGGCATGCGGCGGGGCAAATCGCCCAAAGCTCGGGGATAAGAGCCCCCGCGGGGTACGCGTGTAACGGGATCGTAGTGCTGCCGCCCGGCGAGCAGACACCGGGCAAAAAAAATCGGCGGCCGAAGCCGCCGAAAGGAGAGAGAGCAAGGAAAGTCGGTTTATTGGTTTTTCGGGATCTTCAATGCAAGGAAGATGGTGTGGCCGTTGCGCTCTACCAGCACCGGTACGGCCCGGCCGCGCGGCAACTTCTTCGCGATGCGGGAAAGCTCCTGCACGCTGCCGACGTCCTTGTTGTCGAGCGTCAGGATGACATCGCCCGGACGCATCCCGGCATCGGCCGCGGCGCCGTCCTGCACGTTCTTGACGAGAACGCCGCGCTTGCCGAGCTTGAGCTTCTCGCGCTGCGCCGGGCTGAGGTCGGCCGCCGTGATATGCAGCGTCGACTCGCTGTGTTCGGCGCTGGGCGAGCTGGCGGTCTTTGCGGGCAGTTTGGCGATGGTGGCGTGCAACTCCTTGCGGTGACCGTTGCGCTGCACCACCACGGTAACGGTCCGGCCGACCGGCGTGGCCGCGACCATGGGCGGCAGATGGTCGGATTCGTCAACCGATTTGCCGTCGAACTTCAGAATCACGTCACCGGCCTTGATGCCGGCGTGCGCCGCCGGGCTGTCCGGAACCACCTTGGACACCAGGGCGCCGACGGGACGTTTCAGGCCGAAGGATTCGGCCAGGTCCTGGGTGACTGGCTGGATGTAGACCCCGAGGTAGCCGCGGGTGACGTATCCCTGGCTCTTGAGTTGCTTGGCCACGTTCATGGCGACGTTGATGGGAATGGCAAAGGACAGACCCATGTAGCCGCCGGTGTTGCTGTAGATCTCGGCGTTGATGCCGATGACCTGGCCGTCGGTATTGAACAGCGGTCCGCCCGAGTTGCCGGGGTTGACCGCCGCATCGGTCTGAATGAACGGCACGTAGGTATCGGAGGGCAGGCTGCGCCCCAGTGCGCTGACAATGCCCTGGGTCGCGGAGTACTGCAGACCGAACGGCGAGCCGATGGCCAGTACCCATTGGCCGACCTGGAGCTTGTCCGAGTCGCCGATGGTGACGGTGGGCAGGTCGGTGGCCTTGATTTTCAACAGGGCGATGTCGGTACGCTCATCGGCGCCGACCAGCTTGGCGGGCAATTCGCGGTGGTTGCTCAACTGTACGATGATGGAATCGGCGTTCTTGACCACATGGTTGTTGGTCAGGATGTAGCCGTCGCTCGAGATGATGAATCCGGAGCCCAGAGATTGGACCTTCTCTTCGCCTTGCGATTGGGGCGGGTTGCCGAAGAAGTGCTTGAAGAACTGGTTGAACGGGCTGTCCTTGGGCAGGTTCGGCATCGCCTGCTGCTTGCTCGAGGACTGATCGATGGTCTGGGTCGTGCTGATGTTGACCACCGCCGCTCTGTTGTTCTTCACGAGTTCGGTGAAATTGGGCAGCCGTGAGGCTTGTCCCCACGCAATGCCCTGCAGGCCGAGCAGCAACAGGCCGATCAGGGTAAGGCGGGAAATGCGTTTTGGATTCATTCTGGGTCTCCATGTTGTTGCCAAAAACTGCGGCGGATTGTGACGACCGGCGTATCCGGCGGCAATTTCCTCATGCCGTGACCGTGTCGCGATGGGCTGTATCCTGTTGTTCGATCAGTCTGCGCGCCTGACGAATCTCCGCGGGTGTACCGTGGGCCAGCACCAGGTACTTGTCGGCGCGCAGCTGCGTGACGTATTTGATGCGCCGCCGCCTCGGTGCGCCGATTCCACTGAGTATCGTGGCCCCCGTGCCGACGACGGCGCCGATGGCCGCGCCCTCCAGCATGACGACGGCCAGGTTGAGGAACGGGTCTTCGACGTAGATTGGCCCGAAATCGGGAAGCCAGAAAAACAGTATCCCGAAGACCGTGCCCCAAAGTGCGCCCCACGCCGTACCGAGGCCCAGCCAGCGCTTGAATCGGTCGTAGAGCGTGTAGTAGCCAACGGGCTGTTCTTCCGTGTGGTAGCCCTTGGCGACAATCGACAATTTGTGCATAGCGATGCCCTCGGCCTCCAACTCCCGGATGAGCTGTTCGGCTCGGGCGTGCGTGTCGCGGACGCCGATGACGGCGGTTTGCTCTATCGGCGCGTCAGGGGTGCTGACAGACATGTGATGGCCTCCTTTCGGATGTCATCGAACCGCCCCACGCGCATTGGTTTGCCGCACGCCCCGGCGAATCTGTAGGTACCGACTGCCAACGGCCGCGACACGCTTGACGTTCCGTTACGACCGTAATGGGCGGCGCGAGTTCAACCGCGCCGGACCGGACGTGAACGGGGCCGGGAGCGGGAGGCGCGGCGGTGTCGGGTTTTGAGCTCATATCGGGCTCCTCGCGGCGGAGCTGACGCCTGGGTGGGCGATTCGATGCGTGTAAGCGCGAAATCGTCGCCATGGTGGACATAACGCCAGCATCATTTATGCCACATCGGCAACTTGTTGCCGCCGTTGGCAAAATGTTCGCCGTGGAGAGGGGTACAGGGCATGCGTGCGGGCTATTTCAACCGCCGCGGTGCCATTGAAGCCGGCGGCCGGTGGCAGACGCTCAGCTATCGCGATGGAGGAGGGGCACCAGGGTACGGCCGGTGTACCGGCGGTAGCCGGCCTCGATGAGAAACGCGCCGCCGACCATCGTGCCCAGGATCCAGAGGCCGCCCCGGTCCGCTTCGAACGTGTGGTAGAGCAGTGCGATCACGGCGCCCAGGCAGGCGATGACGCCGATCACGGACGGCCAGCGCCGCGCGCCGGTATGCCGGCTCAATCGCACATTGGCCAGGTTGACCGCGGCGAACAGCAGCAGGAAGCCGGCGCTGCCGAGCAGGGAGATCTTCGACAGGTCGAACACGTTTGCCACGATCAGGGCGAGTGTCGAGGTGAGCAGCAGCCCGCCGATCGGTCGGCGCCAGACACGGCGCTCGAACAGCTCGGGCAGCTCGCCGTCCTTGGCGATCACGAAGCTGACGCGGGCCGCGCCGTAGAGCGTGGCATTGATCGCCGAGCTGGTGGACAGCAGTGCCGCGATCGCGATCAGCGTATAGCCCGTCTGCCCGAGGAAAGGCCGGGCGCTGGCCGCCAGGGCGTAATCGCGTGCAGCCACGATCTGCGGTATGTCCAGGGTGCCTACGGTCACCGCCGCGACCAGGATGTACAGGGCAATCACGAACAGGACCGAGGCGTAGAAGGCGCGGGGCAGCGTGCGCTCGGCGCGTCGCACGTCGCCAGCGGTGTTGGCGATGAGCTCAAAGCCCTCGTAGGCGATGAAGATCAGCATGCCGCCGGCGATCAGGTTAACCGTGTCGGGCCATTCGGCGGGTGCCAGACGGTGAGGCGCGATAGTGGGCAGGCCCGCGACGATGAACCCCAACAAGATGGTGACCTTGAAGCCGACGATCCATTCCTCGGCCATACCCACGGCCCTGGACCCGACCAGGTTCAACAGGGTCAGCGCGACGATGACCGCGCTCAGCAGCAGATGGTGGCCGAGGGGCGACCACGCCTTTGGCATGAAGCTGGCGCCGTAGCTGCCGAAGGCATAGGCGTACAACGCGAGCATGACGATGTAGCTCAACCACAGCAGGACGTTCATCCCGCCGGTGAACAGGCCCGGGCCGAAGGCTTGATTTAGGAACTCCACCGTCCCGCCCTGGCTGGGATAACGTACGGACAATTGGGCGTAGGAACGCGCGGTGATGAGGGCGACGAGCCCTGCGATAAAAAAGGCGATGGGCGTTGCGCCGTGGGAAAGTTGGGCGGCGAGCCCGAGCACCGCGAAGATGCCGCCGCCGACCATACCGCCCACGCCGATGGCCACGGCACTCCAGAAGCCGATACTGCCTTTGCCTGTCGTCACGGGGCGGGCCGCCTCCCGGTGCCCGCGCTTCGGGCGCGGTGGCGCGTACGACGCGCCGAGCGCTCGGGAGGCCCCTTACGTGGCCGGTTCCGACGCGTGTGCCTGTGCCGGTTTGAGATTGTATTTGGCGATGCGATAGCGCAGCGTCTCTCGTGTTGTCCCCAAGGCCCGTGCCGTGGCCGTGACGTTGAAGCGATTACGCTCCAACGCGGTCTTGATGATATAGCGATCCATCTCGTCGAGCGACATGCTGCCATCGAGCGGGATGTGCATCGCGTCGCCGTCGACGCTCGGTCCGAGCCCTCCATGGGCGAGGTCTCCGGCGCCGAGTTGTAGCCATTGTGCGGGAAAATCCTCGCCCTGGGCAAATAGTACACAGCGTTCGACGACGTTGCGAAGCTCGCGCACATTGCCGGGCCAGTTATGGGAGCGCAGACGTTCCCACACCTCGTCGGGCACGCGAGTGACCTGGCGCCCCGATTTGGCATTGTATTCGGCGATGAATTGGGGGACCAACTCGTCGAGGTCTTCGAGGCGGTCCCGCAGCGGGGGCAGATGCAGCCGGAAGACGCTGAGGCGATGATACAGGTCGCTGCGAAAGTCGCCGTCGCGTGCCTGGGCCTCGAGATCGCGATTACTGGCGGCGACGATCTGGACGTCAATCTTGATCTCGCGGTCTCCGCCCAGGCGCCGGATGGCGCGGTCCTCGATCGCCTTGAGCAGCTTGGACTGCAATTCCAGGTCCATCTCGCCGATCTCGTCGAGAAACAGCGTCCCGCCGTTGGCCTGCTCCATCAGGCCGCGTCGGCGTCCCTTGGCGCCGGTGAAGGCCCCCGCCTCGTGACCGAAGAGCTCCGATTCGAGCAGGTCGTGGGGCAGGGCGGCGCAGTTGAGCTCGACCAGGGGGCCCTCGGCCCGTTGACCCGAGTGGTGCAGGATGCGCGCGGCCAGCCCCTTGCCGCTGCCCGTTTCGCCCGTGATGATGAGGGCGCTGAACGGGACTTCGGTCAGGCGCGTGAGCATGGAGCGCACCTCGTTCGCCGCGGCGCTGTGGCCGAGAAAGCTCTCGGGGGTATGTTTGCGGGTGAGGGCGTCGGCCTCGTCGCGAAGGCGCCGCTGGGCGCGGGCCGAGCGGGCGGCGCCGGCGACCACCAGGTCCAGTCGCTCCTGTTCGCAGGGCTTTTCCAGGAAGTCGAATGCACCGAGGCGAAGCGCTCGGACAGAGTCGGGTACCGAGCCGTAACCGGTCAGGAATATCCACTCCCCGCTGGGCACGCGGCTGCGTACCGACTCCAGCAAGTCCAGCGCATTACCGTCGGGCAGGCTCATGTCGGATAGCACGACCAGCGGGTCGAGTCGCTGATCGAACAGTGCCCGGCGTGCGGTGTCGATGTCCTGCGCCAGCACCACTTCCCAGCCGTGGTGCCGGTAGTGGCGCTGGAGCTCGCCGCCGAGCAGACCTTCGTCTTCGATTACCAGTAGGGTGTCAGCCATGATTCTCCTTGCAGGGCAAGATGAGCTCGACGCAGGCACCGCCCTCCGGGCGGTTGGACAGGCGAAGCTCGCCGTCGAGCTCGCGGGCGAAGCGGCGTACCATGCTCAACCCAAGCCCGGTGCCGTTGTCGCGCCAGGTTGCGAACGAGCGTATGCCGTTGTCGAGCAGATCCGAGGGTAGTCCGGGGCCGTCGTCGCATACCTGCAGCGTCAACTGCTGGCCGTCGCGGGCGGCCAAGACCTCGACCGAACCGGCACGGTCCCCGATCGCCTGAGCCGCATTGAGGACGAGGTTGAGCAGCGCCTGGCGCAGGCGTCCCGTCGGCAGTGGGCAGTGCAGGGTCGCGGGGACCGCATGGCGCAGCTCGATGTGCTCGGGTACTTGGTAGCGCACCAGCGTCAGCAAATCGTCCACTGTCTCGGCGAGCGGAACGTCGGTCAGTGGTTCCGGGACCTGGTGTGACTCCGTGAGTTGATCGTTTAACAGTCGGGTCAGGCGTTTCAGCTCGTTAATAACGAGGTCCAAACGGGCAGCCTGGTCGGGATCGGTGAGATCCCTGCGCAGATTGCCCAGCGCCATCTGTATCCCGGCCAGCGGATTGCGCAGCTCGTGAGCGAGGCCGGCGGCGACTTCGCCCACCGCGGCCAGCCGTTCGGTTCGGGCCAGGGTGCATTGCTGCTCGAGCAGGGCCTGGGCCGCAGTACGCACCTCGTTCTCCAGCGTGTGCTGGCGCGCCTGATGGTGCGTTTCGAGCTCGGCCAGGCGGCTGACCAGGTCGTTGTAGTTCTCGAACAACGGCTGCAGCAGCGGGTCGACCTGGCGCGGCGAGGTCGGCGTATAGTCCTGCGCGGCGAGCAGCGACATCAACGTGCCCAGATTGTTCAGCGGGACCAGGATGCGTTTTCGCAGGAAAAACAGGGTGACCACGATCAGCGTCGGAAAGGCGATCATCAGGACGACCGCAATCTCCAGCTCCATGCGCGTGTTGCGCTGCAGTGTTTCGAGCATGTGGTCGTGGGCGGACGTCTCCTCGGGCAGAATACGGCGCATCTGAGCCAGGCTGGCTGCGAGGGAGGCGCGCGAGGGCCGGTCCAGGCTCGCGCGGGCCTGGCGCAACCGTTCGGGGGTGGATGCGCTCAGATGGCCGTTCATCGCAATCAGCTGGTCGAGTTGATGTCGCAAGTGCTTTACTCGGGTCGGGTCTACCGGTTTGTTTTGACTCAGACTCTGTAGCAGGAGTTCCTGAAGATCGAGACTGGTCTGCTCCAGGCGACTGACTTCCGTCATATGGCTGTGCACGGGTCCCAGGCGCTGCAGGCTGCGCCATGACATGCCAACGAGCAGCGCCAGCGCTATGAGCAGCAAAACGGCAGTCAAGGCCGCGGGCAACCATACCGAGCGATAGAGAATGTTTCGCGTCATACGCTGTTGGCGAGGGTGGGCATTCATAATATTAGAACGGGCTTTCGCACCATACGCAAACTGCGGCGGAGCCGGACGATACGATCAGCCGCGCTCCACGTTTTCGTTGGATACACGCCCTCGGTTATCGTTTTCGGCCGCGTCGCGGTATCCGATCTGCGCCGTCTGCCTGGACGACGTGTCATGCTCGTACTGGGCGGGCTCGATTCTGGCGCGAAACACAACATATTGATACCCGCTGTAGATGAGTATGATGGGGATGAGCACTCCGATGCCTGTCAGCATGAACACCAGCGTCTTGCTCGAGGCGGCCGCCTGTCCCACGGTCACGCTCTGCGGTATGACATAGGGATAGAGGCTCAGGGCCAAACCGAGCAGCGACAGCACGACGATGGTGTTGCTCCAGAGGAAGGGAGCCCGCTTGCGTCGGTTGCGCAGCGCGCGCAGCAGCATCGCGAATGCGAATACCGCCGCGACCGGCAGCGGCAGCAAATAGTCCGCCGAACTCGATTCGAACCAGTTGTGCGCACCTTGCGGGTGTTGTAGCGGGGTCCAGAGGATGACAGCCGCGGCGGCGACCATCATGAGCCATGCGGCGGCCCAGGCGCGGCGGATGTTGCGCCGCTGTGTCTCGCCGCGCGTCTTCATGAGCAGGTACGTGGCGCCGAGCAGTGTGTAGCCGGTGCTCAGGCCCACGGCCACCAACGTCGAGAACGGCGTCAGCCAGTCCCACAGGCCGCCGGTGTAGATGCCGTGGCGAACGGCCAATCCCTTGATGAGGGCGCCGAGGGCATAGCCCTGCGCGACGGCGGCCAGGAGGCTGCCCGCACCAAAGGCGATATTCCATGACTGCGTGCTTGCGGCGCGTTTGCGCATCTCGAAGGCCACAGCGCGGCCGATGAGCCCGACCAGCATGAGTGCGATGGGGATGGACAGGGCGTGCAGTACCACGCCATAGGCCAGCGGAAAGGCGCCGAACAGCGTACCGCCGAGCACGATGAGCCAGGTTTCGTTGGCGTCCCATACGCTGCCGAGCGTGGACATCATCACGCCGCGGCGTCCCTCGTCGCGAGCGAAAAACGAGAGGATGCCAACGCCCAGGTCGAAGCCATCGAGCACCACATAGAGCGCGAGCATCAGGCCCAACAAAACGAACCAGGTGTTGGCCAGGAACAGGTGCAGCTCGTTCATGATCCGCTCCGCGTGAGCAGGGCGGGGAATCGTGACAGACGACGGGCCGGCGCCGGCCGGAGCCTGTGAGGCATCGCGGTCATCCCGAATCGGGTTCGGAGCTGGAGGGTCGGATCCGCAAGTGCCCGGGTCATTGCCGCGTGCCCATCATGCTCGTGCGTCAAACCGCCGCCGACGCGGCTGGATATCCGCCCTGGCCGGGGCTGGAGACCTCGGCCGGGAGAGGCGGGAAGGCGCCGGGGCACGTATCGGGCGAATGGGGCATCGTGCCAATCTCCTTGTCGGGCGGATTAGACCGGACGGATGCGTTATGATTCGGGTGGTCGGTCCGTCGACCGGCGCAACATCCTTATGCCAACAGCGAGGAGCAAGCGCTGTGCCAGGGGCAAACCGCGATAAAAAACAACAAGTAATGGCCGTAAACTGGAAACCAATTGGCATTTCGGTGGTCAAATCCACCGAATTCGGGGCAAAACCACCCCGAGCACGCCGCATCTGACGGGACCGGATCGGCACTGGAGGCCGCGCTGGCGGCTCGAGACCGGCCGATCGGCACTGGCCTCTCGATGCTGGCGGAGGTATAAATCACATTCGATTATGGCCGTCTCGGCGCGGTACCTGGACCGACCGACCGTGGCTCCCGATTCCCGGCGCGGACTCCGGGCTCAACGAACAGACCGTACCGGCTTGGACCGAGGGGGTGGAATCTTGGAAACTATGAATATTCTGGTCATCGAAGACAATCCGGATCTGGTAGCGAACCTCTATGACTACCTCGAAGGCAACGGCCATACCGTCGATGCGGCCAACGATGCCCATACGGGTCTTCGATTCGCGTTGGACAACCGCTATGACGTCATCGTCCTGGATCTGATGCTGCCGGGGATGGACGGCCTGGAGGTCTGCGAGCAACTGCGCGAGCGGGGCAACGAGACGTCGGTGCTGATGCTCACCGCGCGCGACACCCTGGATGACAAGCTGCAGGGGTTTGCCCACGGCGCGGATGACTATCTGGTCAAACCCTTCGCGCTGCAGGAACTGGAAGTGCGCCTCAAGGCCCTGGTCCGCCGGGCACGCGGCGAGACCACGCGCCGCTGCCTGGAGGTGGGCGACCTGAAGTTCGATCAGGACACCCTCGAGGTGACTCGCGGCGACAAGAAGATCGTGCTGCCGCCGATTCCGCTCAAGATACTCGGCCTGCTGATGCGTCAATCGCCGCGGGTACTGACGCGCCAGGAAATCGAGCGTGAGATATGGGGTGATGCGCCGCCCGACAGCGACGCGCTGCGTGCCCATATGCATCTGCTGCGTGCAGCGGTGGACAAGCCCTTCGATCGCGCCTTACTGCGTACCCTCCACGGCATCGGATATCAGCTGGTCGAACCGGATGCAGTTCAGGCGTAGTCTACGCCACCGAGTCGGTTTTTCTTTCGCGCTGTTTGGCGGGCTGATCAGCCTGCTCCTCAGCGCCGTGCTCTATCTTGGTACACAGGACATCGAGCGTGGTCTCATCGCCGAGACGTTAACGGCAGAGCTGGACGAATACGCCAACCGCTTTCAGGTGGACCCGCACAGCCCGCCGCCGTCGAGTCTGGCCATTCGCACCTTCATCGATTCCTCCAAGGTCAACGATGCGCCCGCGCCACCGCAGTTCGCCGCCCTGAAGGACGGTTTTCACCGCGTCGAATTTCAGGGTAAAAGCCACTTTCTGGTCATCGCCCGCCGCGGCGGCGATCGCTTCTTTCTGCTCTACGACGAGGCCCGGGCCAAGGAACGCGAGCACCGCTACCTGCTGTTTCTCGCCAGCGGCGTAGTCGCCATGACGCTGCTGTCGGCCGCGCTCGGTGGTTGGTTGACCGGACGGGTAATCTCACCCGTGGTCACGCTGGCCCGGCGCATCGGCGGGCTGCGCGCCGAGGATCGCCTGACGCCGGTAGCGGGCGATTTCACCAACGACGAGGTGGGCGAGCTGGCAGCCGCCTTCGACAAGTACCTCATGCGACTGCACGCCTTTATCGAACGCGAACGCTACTTCACCAGTGATGTCAGTCACGAGCTGCGCACTCCGTTGACGGTCATCAACGGAGCGACCGAAGTGCTGTTGGCCTCGCCGGGGCTGGAGGGGGCCGCGCGCGAGCGGGTAGGGCGCATTGCCCGGGCGGCGCGCGAGATGTCCGAGCTGACCGCCGCGCTGTTCACTCTGGCGCGCGAGGAGCGTGGGCCGGCAGGCGCTGCAACCTCCTGCTCGGTGGGAAACGTACTTCGGGACGTCATTGAAAATCACGCCTACCTGCTCAAGGACAAGCCGGTGGAAGTCGACATCGAACGCGAAGGCAATCTTCAGCTCCCGGTGGAGCGGGCGGTCCTGGCCATCGTGGTCGGCAACCTCATACGCAACGCCTTCGCCTATACCGAACGGGGTCGGATCACGGCCCGGGTGACCCGCCACGGCATCGAAGTCGAAGACACGGGCAGCGGCATGAGCCCCCAGGACCTGGACCGAGCCTTCGAGCGGTTCGCCACGGGTCCGCACAGCGGCGGCAGCGGGATCGGCCTGTCGCTGGTCAAGCGCATCTGCGATCGCTATGGCTGGGAGATCGCTATCGAGAGTCAACCGGGCACGGGCACCCGCACCTCCCTGCGGCTGGTCACAAGCGGTAACGCCGCCCACGTCAACCCTGTGTCCGTGACCTGAGCAGTTGCGCTTGTGCCCCCGCATGGCACCCCCTAATATTTCCTTGAACGGACCGACGCCGCCCGGGCGTTGAGGCGCCGGGTGGGCGTTGTCTTCGACTCGCCATTACTATATGGAATAACTGCCATGCTCCGTTTCGCTCTGGTTGGGCTCTCCGCGGCCGTGCGCTCTGCGCCGGCGCCGAGAATCACGTTGTTAACCTCCGTGCCCGGTTTGGTTCTGGCCCTGCTCGTGAGCGCGGGGCTCCCGGCGGCACCGGCCTTGGCCGACAACGGCAAGGATATCGTCGGCTGGGTGGAAAACGTGCGCCTGTTCCCCGGCAACGTCGAAGTCAAGGCGAAACTCGACACCGGCGCCAAGATGTCTTCGCTGAGCTGCAATTGCCTGCGGCCGTTCGAGCGCGACGGTGAGCAGTGGATAGGTTTTCAGATAGAGACCAAGAACGGAAAGCTGGCGAGCTTCGAGCGTAAGATCGTCGGGCACATCAAAATCAAGCGTCACTTCGGGCGGGTTCAGCGTCGCCCGGTCGTCGAGCTGGGGATTTGTCTGGGCAACGTATACAAGGTAACGCGAGTCAACCTCGTCGACCGATCCGGTTTTCGCTATAACATGCTGATCGGCCGTGACGATATGCAGGGGCATTTTGTGGTCGACCCGGGCGAGACCTTCCAGGCCAAACCCCGCTGTAAAGGGGACCTGAAGGTTGAATAAGCGCCATCTGTACGTTCTGTCAGCGGCGTTGACACTCATCGCGCTGATGGTGTTCTTTTTTAAGGTATTCGTGCTGCACTTCCCGCTGCTGCCCGATACCACCTCCGACAGCTGGGAGATCGAGGTGCGAGCGGCTTTTCGCGCCTACAACGCCCCGGTCAAGCTGTCGATGTACGTGCCGCGCAGCACGAGTCAATACGCGCTCATCGACGAGAATTTCATTTCCAAGGGCTATGGCTTCAGCGCGAAGAATGTCAACGGCAGCCGCAAGGTGATCTGGTCGACGCGGCGGGCAAGCGGCAATCAGGTACTCTATTACCGGGCGATCGTGCGGCGTGTCGCAGATGCCTATCCGGTCGTAAAAGCCGAGGCGGAGCCGGTCACGCCGGTCGGCTACGAGGGCGCCCACCGCGCGGCCGCCGATACTCTGATTGCCGACATTCGGGCCCATTCGGCGGACATAGACTCCTTTGTCACCGAGCTTCTCAAGCGTTTGAACAGCCCGGAAAAGGACGAGAGTGTGTCGCTGCTATTGGGCCGCAAACCGGACAACGAACGCCGGATCGCGGTCGCCATCGACGTGCTGGCCGAGGCGGGTATTCCCGCGCGTGTCGTCCACGGAGTACGCCTGCAGGAGTTGCAGCGCGATGTTGTCCCGGTCGCCTGGCTGGAGGTGGCGGAAAAGGGTGTCTGGCGCCCGTATGACGCGGCCAAGGGAACCGGCAAGCTGCCGGACGACTACCTGACGTGGTGGCGAGGCAGTGAACCGCTGGTTACCCTCAAGGGTGCGCGCGATCTAAAGACGCGACTCGCGGTACGTCTGATCAAGGAGTCGGCATTGAGCGGCGCGGCGATGCGGGGTCGGTTCATGACACCGGGCTTGATCGATTTTTCCCTGCTCAGCCTTCCGATCGAGACGCAGGCCGTCTACCAGGTACTGCTTCTGGTGCCACTCGGCGCATTCTTGCTGGTGGTGCTTCGCAACATTGTCGGCGTCAAGACCTTCGGCACCTTCATGCCGGTGCTGATCGCGCTGTCCTTCCGCGAGACGCAGTTGCTCTGGGGAATCATATTGTTCGCCCTGGTCGTGGGATTGGGTCTGACGGTGCGCTTTTATCTGGATCAACTCAAGCTGCTGCTGGTGCCGCGGCTGGCCTCGGTCCTGATCGTGGTTGTACTGTTGATGGCGATGATCAGTGTATTAAGTTTCAAGTTGGGTATCGAGCGAGGGCTGTCCGTAGCGCTGTTTCCGATGATTATCATGACCATGACCATCGAGCGCATGTCCATCGTCTGGGAGGAGCGCGGTGCGGCCGAGGCCATCGAACAGGGCATTGGCAGTCTGGCCGTGGCGGCGGCGGCGTATCTGGTCATGAGCATCGACTTCCTGCGACATCTCGTCTTCGTGTTTCCCGAATTGCTGCTCATTTTGCTCGCGAGCACGTTGCTGCTCGGGCGCTATTCGGGCTATCGCCTGACTGAACTGGTTCGTTTCCGCGCGATGACCCGCGAGTGAGATAGCATGTTCGATCGCATTCGCAAGCTGCGCGAGGCAGGGGTGCTCGGGATCAACCGGCGCAACGCGGACTACACGCTCGTCTACAATCCCCGGCGGCTCTATCCCCTGGTCGACGACAAGCTGCAGACCAAGCGTCTGGCCCTGGAAGCCGGCATGGCCGTGCCCGAGCTCTACGGCGTGATCAGTCATGAATACGAGATCAAACGACTCCCCGAAATGCTCGCACCTCATGCCTCGTTCGTGGTCAAGCCGGCCCATGGCAGCGGTGGCAACGGGATCGTCGTGATCACGGGGCGTATGCGCAAGATGTACCGCAAGGCCGGCGGTCTGCTGCTCAGTCCCGACGAGCTCGCCTATCATGTCTCCAATACGCTGAGCGGGCTGTACAGCCTGGGCGGCTATCCCGATCAGGCAATCATCGAGTACCGCGTGCAGTTCGACCCGGTATTCGAGGCCATCAGTTACCAGGGGGTCCCCGACATCCGAATCATCGTCTTCCTGGGCGTGCCGGTGCTGGCGATGGTGCGCTTGCCGACACGCGCCTCCGAGGGCAAGGCCAACCTGCATCAGGGCGCCCTCGGCGTGGGCGTCGATATCGCCACGGGCCGGACATTGACCGCCGTGTGGGGCAACGACACCATCGACGAACACCCCGATACGGGCAACCCCGTCAACGACGTGGCCGTGCCGGGGTGGGATGACCTGCTGCGTCTGGCCTCTCGCTGCTGCGAGCTGACCGCTCTGGGCTATCAGGGCGTGGATATCGTCCTGGACCGCGAGCGCGGGCCCCTGATCCTGGAGATCAACGCCCGACCCGGCCTGAATATTCAGATTGCCAACCGGACGGGGCTGCTGCATCGGCTCCACGCCGTGGAGCGCCATCACCGCGAGCTGCGCGACGTCGAGGCACGCGTGGCCTTCGCAAAAGCCCATTTCAGCCACGGCGACCGGGTCCCGGCGGCCCCCGCCTGAGTGAACTGCCTACCCAAGCCGGCCGCGTTGTATTATGCTTTGCAAGACAACGCGTTAAATGTCATAAAATCGTCATACTCCCATGGCCACGCCACCGCCGACCATCGCCCAGCCCCCTGCCATGCCCGACGCCGAAGCGCCCGGCCAGGTCGATCTCAAGCAGCCCGATCTGTATATCAACCGGGAGCTCAGTCTGCTCGAGTTCAATCGGCGGGTCCTGGAGCAGGCCAAGGACGAATCCACACCGCTGATCGAGCGGCTGAAATTTCTTTGTATCTCGACGACCAATCTCGATGAATTCTTCGAGGTCCGCGTCTCCGGCCTGAAGCAGAAGGTCGAGCTCGGCTCCGTGCAGGCCGGGCCGGACAACATGACACCCGCCGAGGTGCTCAACGCGATCAGCCAGCGCGCCCATGCCCTGGTCGAGGAACAATACCGGGTGCTCAACGAAGTGCTCATCCCGGAGCTCGCCGAGCAGAAGATTCGTTTCATCCGCCGCGGTGAGTGGAGCGCCTCGCAGGACGCCTGGTTGCGCAAATACTTCGAGGAGGAACTGCTTCCCGTCTTGAGTCCCTTGGGGCTCGATCCGGCGCACCCGTTTCCGCGCATCCTGAACAAGAGCCTGAACTTCATCGTCTCGCTGCGGGGAACCGACGCCTTCGGTCGCAGCGGCGGCATGGCGGTCGTACAAGCCCCGCGCGCCCTGCCGCGCCTGATTCAATTGCCGCAGGACAAAACGGACAGCGGCCCGCACGATTTCGTCTTTCTCTCATCGGTCATTCACGCCTACGTCGACGATCTGTTCCCGGGCATGACGGTCACCGGCTGCTATCAGTTCCGGGTCACCCGCAACAGCGATCTGTTTGTCGACGAGGAGGAAATCGACGACCTGCTGCGCGCGGTGGAGGGCGAGCTGGCATCGCGTCGCTACGGCGACGCCGTGCGCCTGGAGGTCGCGCACGATTGCCCCGAGGAGGGTCTGAGCTATCTTTTGAACAAGTTCGACCTCGGCCGGGACGATCTGTACCAGGTCAACGGACCGGTCAACCTCAACCGCTTGCTGGCCATTGCCGACCTCGTCGACCGCGCCGACCTGAAGTACCCGTCGTTTACGCCGGGACTGCCGGCGCAGCTCGCGCACAACAACGACATGTTCGAGCTCATCCGCAATCAGGACGTGCTGCTGCATCATCCCTTCGAGTCCTTTGCGCCCGTGATCGATTTTGTGCGCCAGGCGGCCACCGACCCTCAGGTGCTCACCATCAAGCAGACCCTGTATCGCACCGGACCCGAATCGGCCATCGTCGATGCGCTGGTTTCGGCCGCGCGCGCGGGCAAGGAGGTCACCGTTATCATCGAGCTGCGTGCGCGATTCGACGAGGAGGCGAACATTGCGCTCGCCAATCGCCTGCAGGAGGCCGGGGCACACGTCGTGTACGGCGTCGTTGGCTACAAGACCCACGCCAAGATGATCCTCATCGTACGCCGCGAGGCCAAGGGACTGCGCAACTACGTTCACCTGGGTACCGGCAACTATCATCCGCGCACCGCGCGGCTTTACACGGACTACGGCCTGTTCACCTGCGATCGGGCCATCGGCGAGGACGTTCACAACCTGTTCCTGCAGATGACCAGCCTGGGGAGGGTCTCGCGTCTGCAGAAGCTGCTGCAGTCGCCGTTCACCCTGCACGAATCCCTGCTCCAACGCATAGAGCGCGAGATTGAACATGCCCAGGCGGGGCGCGAGGCACGTCTCATCGCCAAGCTCAACTCCCTGGTCGAGCCGGGCATCATTCAGGCGCTGTACCGGGCCTCGCAGGCCGGCGTCGAGGTCGACCTGATCGTGCGCGGTATCTGCTGTCTGCGCCCCGGCATCGCGGACGTCTCCGAGCGCATTCGTGTACGCTCCGTGGTCGGACGCTTCCTGGAACACACGCGCGTGTATTACTTTCACAACGACGGACAAGCCGAGGTCTTCGGAGCAAGCGCCGACTGGATGGAGCGTAATTTCTTCCGGCGCGTGGAAGTGGCATTCCCAATCGAAGATGCACACCTGCGCCAGCGAGTCATCCAGGACCTGGCCTATTATCTCGATGACAACGTGCAGGCCTGGGAATTGAACCGCGACGGGAGTTACGTGCGCTGCGTACCGGGGCAGGAGGAGGCGCGTTCGGCGCAGACCCGCCTGCTCGAGGCGCTGGCGGAAAGCGCCTGACGCGGGCAGGCGGCGCTAAGCGCGTTATTCGAAGTCGAGCTCGATCCGCGCCGACTTCAGGTAGCTGGATTCCTGTTCCAAATCCGCCCGCGTCAGCGGGTGCTCATTCAGCCAGCCGGACGGAAACGTGAGCTTCAGGCGTCGGTCGCCGGCTTTGAGTCGCAGGGCCGGTAACGGGGTGGGGCTGCGGCTGCGGTGCAGCACGGCGGACAATCGCAGCAGTGTCGTCAGGTACGTGATGGGCTGGCGCCAGTCGGCCGGCAACTCCTTGATGACGTCCATGGCGAACTTGCGCCGATGCAGGCGCACCATGCGTGCCAGTACCCGCTGTTCCTGACGGGAAAAGCCGGGCAGGTCGGCGTTCTCCAATATGTAGCCGCCGTGTTTATGGTATTGGCTGTGGGCGATGTCGAGGCCGACCTCGTGCAGGCGTGCCGCCCACTGCAACCATTGGGCGGGTTCTTTACCGTCGAGCTGCCAGGCCTCGGACACTTGTGCCAGGCAGTCGGCGGCGGTCTGCGCGACGCGGGCCGCCTGATCGGCGTCGATGTGATAGCGTCCGGCCAGGGATTCGACGCTGCGGTTGCGCACGTCTTCGTGACGGATACGCCCGAGCAGGTCGTAAAGCAGGCCTTCGCGCAGCGCCCCGTCGGACACGCGCATCTGCTCGATGCCGAGCGCCTCGAAGGCGGCCAACAGGACCGCCACACCGCCCGGGAAGACCGGCGCGCGTTCGGCGCTGAGCTCGGCGAGCTTCAGTTTGTCGACGTGGCCGGCCTTGAGCATCGTCTCGGCCAATCGCTGGAGCGAATCGCGGCTGATTCCGGCGCTGCTCCATCCGGCGGCCTGCACCACGGAACGCACCGCGCGTATGGTGCCCGATGCGCCGACGGCCTCATCCCACGCGGGGTGCCGAAATGTCGTCTCGATGGGTTCTAGCTCCTGGCGGGCGCTGAGCAGGGCCCGCTGCCAGCGCTTGGCGGTGATGGAGCCGTCGGGGAAGTGGCGTTGGCTCATGCTCACACAGCCCATGTACAGGCTTTCCATGCGCTGCGGTTCGAAGCCGCGACCGACGATCAATTCGGTGCTCCCGCCGCCGATGTCCATCACAAGACGCGGCTTTGTGTTGCCGGGCGTGCTGTGGGCGACGCCCAGATAGATCAGGCGGGCCTCTTCGACGCCGGAGATGATCTCGATGGGATGACCCAGGGCCTGCTCGGCGGCGTCGAGAAATTCCGAGGCATTGTGGGCGCTGCGCAGTGTGTTGGTCCCGACGGCGCGGACACTGCCCGCGGGCATGTCGCGAAGGCGCTGTCCGAAGCGCTCCAGGCACTCGAGCGCACGGCGCTGCGCGGCGGCGTCCAGGCGGCGCCGATCGTCCAGGCCCGCGGCCAGGCGCACCATTTCGCGCAGCCGATCGACGACGGTGAGCTCGGTGCCCTGGGGACGGGCCACGATCATATGGAAGCTGTTGGAGCCGAGGTCGATCGCGGCGACCGTCTCGGCGGCGGGGGTGGCGCCCCAGTACCGGCGCAATCTGATCATGCCGGCGTTCGCGCTGCTGCTGCCATGAAAAGTCTCCCCTGTTCGCCCCGGCAACCGGCCGGCAGCGCTCGGTGTGCGCGGCGGCGCCTCGGTCGGGTCCCTATGATATCAGCAAGCCTGATCGATTGGGTTAGTGGCGTGTATGGTCTAGTGGCGTGGACAGCGTGCGGTTCAGTCCGTCCCTGCGAGCCCGCGCAATTGACGTGGTGTCAGCAGCCACTGCAATTCGCCGTGTCCCGGAGTGGGGAGTTCGTTGAAATCGATGCAGCAGGCCGAGCCCTTTTTCAGACGCAGCATTGACCGCGTGCGCCCGTTCACAAGCCACCCGGCCCAAAGGCCCAGGTCCGGTTCGTGTCCGACCAGAACGACCGTGTCGGGAGCGCCGCGGTCGGTTAACCAGTCGAGCAGCTCGGGTTGAAGGTGGCCGGGCAGTAGAGCGGGGGTTGTGACCACCTCGTGCACGCCGAGGGGCTTGGCGAGGATTTCGGCCGTTGCGCGGGCGCGCCGCCAGGGGCTGGTTGCCAGCAGGGCGGGTCGCGCCCGGAGGCGGGCAAGACCGAGCGCGCCCTGGGCCATCTTGTCGCGGCCGGCGTCGGTCAACGGGCGATCGGCGTCGTCGATTCCCTGAGCCGCGGCCTCGTTGCGGTCCAATGCGATCGCGTGGCGGACGATGACGATGCGCATCCGGAGTTCTCCGCCGTGGTGGTGGACCGGTCAGCGTTCGACCGTTTGCGGGAACAACATATCGATGAAGCGTTCGGCGGTCGGCTGCGGCTCGTGATTGGCCAGTCCGGGTCGCTCGTTGGCCTCGATGATGACGTAGTCGCGCCCGTCGACTTTGGGGACCAGGAAGTCGAGTCCGACCACCGGGATATCAATGGCCCGCGCCGCTTCGACCGCCGCCTCGGCCAGGGCCGGATGCAGCTGGGCGGTGACGTCGTGGATGGTACCGCCGGTGTGCAGGTTGGCGGTTTTTCGTACGACCAGATGTTCGCCGGCGGGCAGGACGCTTTCCATGTCGTAGCCGGCGTTCTTGACGCAGCGGCGGGTTTCGTCGTCGACCGGTATGCGGCTCTCGCCGCCGGTCGCCGCGGCGCGCCGGCGGCTTTGTTTCTCGATCAGTTTGGCGATCGAGTGCTGGCCGGTACCGATGATCGAAGCGGGGCGGCGCACGGCTGCGGCCACGACCTCATCGTTGATGACGATGATGCGAAGGTCCTCGCCCTCGACGAATTGCTCCAGAATCACCTCGTCGCAGACGTCACGGGCCCGTGCGACGGCCTCCGTCAGCTCATCGGCGTCGCGCACGTCCACCGTGATTCCGGCGCCCTGTTCGCCGCGGGCCGGTTTGACGACGAGGCGCTTGTAGCGCAGGAGGAAATCCTCGTTCTCCTCCGCATCGTGGGCACGGGCCTGTGCCGCTACGCTCAATCCGGCGCGCGAGAGCAGGCGCGTGGTTACCCGCTTGTCGTCGCAGCGGCTCATGGCGATGGCGCTTGTGAGCTCGGAGAGCGATTCGCGGCACACGACGGTGCGTCCGCCGAAAGTCAGTGCGAAGTAGTTGGCCTCCTCGTCGAGGACCTCGACGCCGATGCCGCGCCGGCGGGCCTCCTTGACGATGATCTCGGCATAGGGGTTGAGCTCCTCTTCGGGCGGCGCGGCGATAAACAGCGGCTCGTTGAAGGCATTCTTGTGTTTGAGCGTGAACACCGGCACGCGTACGAAGCCGAGCTTGTCGTAGAGCCGGATCGCCTGGCGGTTGTCGTACATGACCGACAGGTCGAGAAACGCGCGACCGCGCGCCATGTAGTGCTCGGCGAGATATCGCACGAGCGCCTCGCCGATACCCGGCTGCGAGGCCTGCGGGTCGACGGCCAGGCACCACAGACTGGAGCCGTTTTCCGGATCGTTGAAGGCCTCGTGGTGGTCGACGCCGGTGACCGTGCCGACCACCTCGCCGGTCGCCTTGTCCTCCGCGACGAGGTAAGTGATGTTGCGCGACTCCCGGTTCTTCCACAGAAAATCCGGGTCGACGGTTACCATGTGGCGTTGGGCGTAGATTCGATTGATGGCTTCGGCGTCCTCGCGGGCGAGCATCTTGCGCACGATGAACCCCTTGGGCGGCGTGTGGCCCGCTTGATATCGGTCGAGCCACAGGCGGTAGGTGTGGGAGGGGTCGAGGAACAGCTCCTGGGGTGCCATCGATATGACGACGTGCGGATCGCGCAGATAGATTGCGATATCGCGGCGCCCTGGCCGCTCGTCCATCAGTGTCCGGGCCAGACGTTCATTGTCGCGGAAGGTGTGCGCAAAGATCAGCCGGCCCCAACCGCAATCGAACACGACGTCCGATTCCAGCTTGTCGGAGGTCGGGCCGCTCGGACGTTTCCAGTTCTGTACCGTCGGGGCGTTGCTTCGTTCGAATCGGTGATGTTTGGCCATGGGTGTTGTCCGTTGCGTACTGTTCACAGTCCGTGCGTCTGGAGCCAGAGCTCCAACAGGGCGATCTGCCAAAGCTTGGAGCCGCGAAGCGGCGTGATGTGATTCTCCGGGTCGGCCAGGAGCTTGTTGACATAGTCGGCCTGGAACAGCTCGCGCTCGCGCGCGGCAGGCTGGTTGAGCGCATCCTTGACGAAATCCAGATAGGGACCGCGCAGATACTTCAGGGCCGGTACGGGAAAGTATCCCTTGGGCCGGTCGATGACGGCCGACGGAATGATCTTACGGGCCAACTCCTTGAGGACATATTTGCCGCCCTGGTCCACCTTGAAGTGCGCCGGTATGCGCCCGGCGAGCTCGACCAGCTCGTGATCGAGGAAGGGCACACGGGCCTCGAGCCCCCAGGCCATGGTCATGTTGTCCACGCGCTTGACCGGGTCGTCGACGAGCATGACCGTCGAGTCGAGGCGCAGGGCCTTGTCCACGCCGCCTGCGGCGCCGGGCTGAGCGAAATGGCGTTCGACGAAGGCGCGGCTGTAGTCGCCGTCGACGAAACGCGGGTGCACCGCGCTGGCGTATTCGGCGTGATCGCGGTCGAAGAATACCCGCTGATAGTCGTCCACCGGGTGATGGCTTTCGAGCAGGGGCGGGTACCAGTGATAGCCGCCGAAGACCTCGTCGGCACCCTGTCCGCTCTGCACGACCTTGACGTGCTGCGAGACCGCCTGGGAGAGCAGGTAGAAACCGATGTTGTCGTGGCTGACCATGGGCTCGGACATGGCGGCGAAGCAGTTGGGCAGCTCGCGAAGCGCCTGGTCCGACTCGACGTGGATCTTGTGGTGTTCGGTCTGGAAATGGTCGGCGACGATGTCCGAGTATTTGAACTCGTTGCCTTCCTCGCCGCCGACGCTCTCGAAGCCGACGGAGAACGTCTTCAGACCCTTTTGGCCGGCCTCGGCCAACAGACCGACGATGAGGCTGGAGTCCAGGCCGCCCGACAGGAGCACGCCCACCGGCACGTCGGCGACCAGACGGCGCTTGACCGCCAGGCGCAGGGCGTCGGTCACGCGAGCCTGCCAGTCCTCGAAGCCGAGCTCCAGGTCCTCGGGCTGCGGTTCGAAGGCCGGCTGCCAATAGGTACGCTCATGGCGTCGACCGTCGGGTTCGATGCTCATGACGGTGGCCGGCGGCAGCTTGCGCACGCCCTTGAGGATCGTGTGCGGGGCCGGGACGACGGAGTGAAAGCTCATGTAATGGTGCAGCGCCACCGGGTCGATGCTCGTGTCGACCTCGCCGGCGGCGAGCAGGGCGGGCAGGCTGGAGGCGAATCGCAGCGCGCCGCGTCGTTCACTGTAGTACAGCGGTTTGATGCCGAGGCGATCGCGGGCCAGGACCACGCGGCCGCTGTCGCGCTCCCACACGGCGGCGGCGAACATCCCGTGAAAATGATCGACGAAATCCTCGCCCCAGGCATGGTAGGCCTTGAGCACGACTTCGGTGTCGCCGGTCGAGAAGAAGCGATAGCCGCGCGCCGAGAGCTCGTCGCGCAATTCCTTATAGTTGTAGATCATCCCGTTGAACACGATGCCCAGGCCGAGCTCGCTGTCGATCATCGGCTGTTGGGCGTGGCGGGAGAGGTCGACGATCATCAGGCGTCGGTGGCCGCAGGCGATTCCGTCCTGCTGATACAGGCCATGGGCGTCGGGGCCGCGGGGCGCCATCGTGTCGGTCATGGCCTGCACCGCCTCCAGGGAGGCGCGCTGGCCGTCGAAACGGATTTCACCGCAAATTCCACACATCTGATTCTCGATTCCTAATAATATTCAGAGTCCCCAACCGTCGGGGACAGGGTTTAGCCGCTGCCTTACGCCTCGCGCGGCGTGGAGTCCTCGCTCAACATGGCATCGTCGAGCGCCGCGTCGCCGAGCCCGGCGGCGTCGATCCGTGCGTTGTCGAGCAGGGGAGGCGCGGCGAGCTGTTCGGCGTTCATCATGGCCGCTATGCGTTGCACGGTCGCGACCATGGCGGTCTGCTCCCAGCGGGGCAGCTCCTGAAAGCCGGCGACAAAGCTGTCCTGCAACAGGGGCGGCGAGGTTTCGAGCAGCCGCGTGCCCTCCGCGGTGAGCGTGACCAGTACCCGGCGCTTATCGGCCTCGCTGCGCATACGACTGACCAGACCGCGGCGCTGCATCCGATCGAGGATGTCCGTGACGGTGGCCTGGCTGAGATTGGCGCGGCGCGCGAGCTCACCGACCGCGAGCGGTGCGGCCTCGGCAAGCTTTTTGAGTACGAGCATCTGGGGGCCGGTGACCCCGTGCCGCTGCACGAGCTTCTTGGAGTGCAAATCGATGGCGCGGACGATCTGGCGCAGGGCGACGAGTACGTCCTCGCACAGTCGGTCTTCTGGTGACATGGTTCTGATGGAGCGGGCGGGTTCGAATGTGCAGGCTATTATATCGTGTACGATATAATTGTCAAGAATGGGTGCCGTCCTGCGCGCGGGCGAGTTGCCTCGAAGTGCGCTCAAGCGACGGACCGGCAACGGGTTATTGGTTACATTCTCATGCGGCGAGTCGTTCGGACGGCTCGTGCCGGCTTTGGCTGATGTATCGGGGTCGTTGTAATGGACGTTCACAGGGGCCGCTGCACCAGGCGCACGGACGGGTCGTCCGCGCTGGTCTGAACGGTGAACCCCAACCGCGAGACCAGCCCCAGCATTTCAGCGTTGCCCGACAGCACTTCGCCTTCCATGGTCTTGAGCCCGCGGGCGCGTGCGATTTCAATCAGGCTGCTCATCAGTCGTGAGCCGATGCCTCGCCGGTGCCATTCGTCGGCCACCACCAGCGCGAATTCGCAGCTCTGACCGTCGGGGTTGATGGTGTAGCGGGCCACGCCTATCTCCGTTTCACTGCTGGCCTCGGTCCCATTGCCGAGTACGGCAATGAGCGCCATCTCGCGGTCGTAGTCGATCTGCGTGAAGCGTACCAGCATGGTGGGTGTCAGCTCCTGGAGGCTCTGCATGAAACGAAAGTACTTGGACTGCGGCGAGAGCCGGCGCACGAAGGCCTGTTCTATCTCGGCGTCTTCCGGGCGAATGGGGCGGATGGTGATGTCCGTGCCGTCGGGTAGCTGCCAGTGCCTGACCAGGTGCGCCGGATAGGGATAGACCGCCATATGCGCGTAGCGCTCGGTCGAGGGCGTGTAATAGTCGACCCGGATTCGTGCATCGACGGCGATGACGCCGTTTTCGTCGGCGATGAGGGGGTTGATGTCGAGCTCCTGGATATGGGGCAGCTCGCAGACCATCTCGGAGACGCGGCGCAGCACGTTCTCCATTGCGTCCATGTCGATCGCGGGCATACCGCGAAACTCGCCCAGCATCCCGGCGATGCGTGTATTGGCGATGAGGGTGCGGGCGATGAAGCGGTTCAGCGGCGGCAGGGCGACGGCGCGGTCGCGCACGATCTCCAGGGTCGTGCCACCGGCGCCGAAGGCGATGACAGGGCCGAAGGCGGCATCGCGCAGCACGCCGACCATCAGCTCGCGCCCATGCGGGCTGATGTGCATGTGCTCGATGGTCACGCCCTTTATGTCGGCCTGGGGATTGTGTTTGCGCGCCTGGTCGATGAGTCGGTTGTAGACACTCTTGACAGTATGCGCGTCGGTGACATTGAGGCGCACGCCGCCGATGTCGGACTTGTGCGTGATATCGGGTGAGTCGATCTTCATGGCCACCGGAAAGCCGATGGATTCGGCCTCGACCAAGGCCTCGCTCGCCGAATGGGATTCGACCGTCGGCGTGACGGGCACGCCGAAGGCGGCGAGCACCGCCTTGGCCTCCATCGCGCTCAGCACTTTGCGGTGTTCGCCCAGCGCCCCTTCGATGATGAGCCGTGCGCCCTCGATGTCCGGTTCGCTGCGCCGCGACAGCGGTCCGGGCACCTGCATCAGCAGCTGTTGGTTGTGCTGATAGTGCGCGAGATAGGAAAACGCCTCGACCGCCGCCTCGGGCGTGTGGAAATAGGGCAGGCCTCCTTCGGAGAACGCGTGCCAGGCACTCTCGACCTGGCGCTGGCCCAGCCAACAGGCGAGCACGGGTTTGCGCGTGCGCGTCGTTTGCTTGCCCTTGGGGTGGGCGGCCGCGAGCACGGCCTGCGCGGCTTCCAGGGGCCGGGTCATGGCCTGGGGCGTAAGCATGACCACGATGCCGTCGACGTTCGGGTCGTCCAGGCAGGCAGCGACCGCCGCACCGTAGCGTTCGGGCGGTGCATCGCCCAGGATGTCGACCGGATTGGCGCGGGACCAGTGGGCGGGCAGCACTTCGTCGAGCCGCTTATGGGTCTCGGGTGTGAGCTCGCTCAGGCTCAGGCCGAGCTCGACGGCCCGATCGGTGGCCAACACCCCGGGACCGCCGCCGTTGGTGACGATGGTCAGGCGTTTGCCGGGGGCTCGCGCACCGCTGGAGAGGATCTGTGCGGCGGCGAACAACTGCTCGATAGTGAAGGCCCGCACGGCGCCGGCACGCGCCAGTGCGGCATCGAAAACGTCATCGGACCCGACCAGTGCCCCCGTGTGGGACATGGCCGCACGCGATCCAGCCTGGTGGCGTCCGGCCTTGACCACGATTACCGGTTTCATGCGTGCGGCCACGCGCAGTCCGCTCATGAATCGCCGGGCATCGCGAATACCCTCGACGTACATGAGGATGCTGTGCGTCTCGGCATCGAGCGCCAGGTAGTCGAGTATCTCGCCGAAGTCGACGTCGGCCGCATCGCCCAGCGAGATCATCGCCGAAAATCCCACCTGGTTGGACTCGGCCCAGTCGAGGATGGCCGTGCACAGGGCCCCCGACTGGGAGATGAGTGCGAGCTTGCCGGGCAGGGCATTGTTGTGACCGAAGGTGGCATTGAGCCCGATGCGCGGGCGCATCAATCCCAGGCAGTTGGGTCCGACGATGCGCACTCCGAAGCGGCGCGCCTGTTCGAGCAGTGCCTTTTGCAGGCGAGAGCCCTCTGTTCCCGCCTCGCCGAAGCCGGCCGACAGCACAATGGCCGCGCCGACGCCGTGCTCGCCGCATTGGCGGATGATGTCGGGGACCGTGGGCGCGGGCGTGGCGATGACGGCGAGATCAATCGTCTGGACTCCCTTCTCCTTGGCCAGGGCGGCCAGGTCAGGGTAGCTGGTATGCCCTTGGACTTGTCCGTGTTTGTGATTGATCGGATAGAGCCGTCCCTCGAAGCCGGCTGCGAGGATGTTGGCGAATACCCGCTGGCCGACCGAGTCGGGGCGCTCGCTGGCGCCGAACACGGCGATGGCGTTCGGGGTTATCATCCGGTCGAGGTAATGTGGACCCATGCGTATCTTTCTTCCGTGACAGTCTCGGCGTTGGCTTCTAGCTGGAGTGGATGTTCGGGGCGCACCCCGCTGCATCGAGCCGGTCCGCGGCGCGGGGGGCCGGGCGGTACGAATGTGATAAGCTTAGCGCGAAGCCTGGAATTTCACACGGCGAATTGGAATGACGCTCGCCCTGATCTCCCATCCCGACTGCCTGCTGCATGACATGGGCCCGGGGCACCCCGAGCGGGCGGCCCGTCTGAGCGCGATCAACGACCAGTTGATCGCCTCGGGACTCGAATTCGTGTTACGCCACTATGAGGCGCCGCTGGTCAGCGACGAACAGCTGCTGCGCGTTCACAGCGCCGATTATCTCGCCGAGGTGCGCGATACCGCGCCGTCCTCGGGCATGGTTCGCCTGGACGATGATGCCTTCATGAACGCACACACCCTTGCCGCGGCGCGCCGGGCGGCCGGCGCGGTCGTCTTCGGCGTGGATCTCGTGATGTCCGGCCAGGCCGAGTCGGCGTTCTGCAACGTGCGCCCGCCGGGCCATCACGCCGAACGCGCGCGGGCCATGGGCTTTTGCTTTTTCAACAACGTCGCGGTGGGTGCGGCGCACGCCCTGGTCGCGCACGGACTGAAGCGGGTGGCGATTGTCGATTTCGACGTTCACCACGGTAACGGCACGCAGCAGATTTTCCAGGACGAGCCGCGGGTCCTGTTCTGCTCGTCCTTTCAGCATCCGTTCTATCCCTACAGCGGCACCGAGCCCACCGGCGATCACATCGTCAATGTCCCGCTCAAGGTTGGCACCGACGGCGAAGGCTTTCGCGCGGCCGTCGGCGATCGGTGGCTGCCGGCCCTGGAGCGGTTCCGGCCGCAGTTGATTTTGATCTCTGCGGGGTTCGATGCCCACCACGAGGACGAGATGTCCCATCTGCATCTGCACAGTTCGGACTACGGCTGGGTGACGCAGGCCGTGCGCGAGGTCGCCGCGCGCCATGCCGGCGGGCGTATCGTATCGACGCTGGAAGGCGGTTACGCCCTGCACGCGCTGGCGCGCTCGGTGGTGGCGCACCTCAACGCACTGATCGGAGAGCGGGGGTGAGCGACGCGGCAGACGGTCTGAATGCCGCGTTGGCCGAAGGCGCCGCCGTCATCACCGCCAATCGCCGTCTGGCGCGCGCTGTACTGGATAGCTATAACCTCGCCCAGGCGGCAAACGGTAGCGCGGCATGGGAAACGCCGGACGTGTTGCCCTGGGCGAGCTGGCTGCAGCGCGGCTGGGAGACGATGGCGGTTGGCGATGGGGCGCAACCGCTGCTGCTGACCCCGTTTCAGGAGTTGAGCCTGTGGGAACAGGTGGTGCGCGACTCGGTCTGGGGCGGCGCGTTGCTGCAGCCGGCGCCGGCGGCGCGCGCCGCCCGCGAGGCCTGGGAGCTGGTGCACGCCTGGTGTCTGGACCTGGCACCACTGTCCGCGCAGCGCGATGTCTGGGGCGAGGACACGCGGGCCTTTGTGGACTGGGCGCAAAGCTATACCCGGCGCTGCGCGGAACACGGCTGGCTGGATCAGGCGCGCCTGGCCGACTGGGTGGCCAGGCGACTGCATGACGGCGATGCCGACACTCGTCTGCTGCCCTCACGCCTGTTACTGGTCGGATTCGACGAGCTGACGCCGCAGCAAACGGCGCTCGTTGAAGTCCTGCGCGAGGCGGGTGTGGCGGTGGAGGTCGGCGGGAACGCCTTGCCGACGCAGTATGTGCGCGCCGTGGCTCTGGTCGACGCCGAGGCGGAAATATCGGCGGCCGCGCGTTGGGCGCGGGCGCGTCTGGCGCGTTCTCCCCAAGCACGGATCGGTGTGGTCGTGCCCGACCTGACAAACACCCGCGCTCGAGTCGAGCGCATCTTCGACGACATCATGCTGCCCGCGGCGGTGCTGGCCGAGACCTGTACACCCGAGGCCCGCTGGCAGGCACGGCCGTTCAATATCTCGGCCGGCCGACCGCTGTCGGACTACCCCCTGGTGCACGCGGCATTTGCAACCCTGGAGCTCGGCGGCGAGCCGCAGCCGCTGGAGCGGGTCGGTGCCCTGCTGCGCTCGCCGTTTCTCGGCGGCGCCGAGAGCGAGCGCGAGGCGCGCGCCCGGTTCGATGCCCGTCTGCGCCGCCGCGGCGAGACTCGCATCGGTGTGCGCGGCCTGCTGGCCCTGCTTGCCTCCGAAGAGGAGACCGGGGCGTCGCCCGCGGCGTGTTCCGGCTTGCGCAGCCGCCTGGCGGCGTGGGAGCAATTGCGCCAGAGTTTGCCCGCGCGCCAGGCACCGGGCCGCTGGGCCGAGGCCATCCCCCGCTTGCTCGATGCCTTGGGCTGGCCGGGCGAGCGCTCCATGGACAGCATCGAATATCAAACCTGGCAGGCCTTTCGCGAACAGCTCGGCGCTCTGGCCGGACTGGACGTCCTCGAGCCCCGGCTCACCCTGGCGCAGGCGCGCGGTGCACTGCAGCGGCTTTGCGCGGCGCAGCTGTTTCAACCCGAAGGCGGCGAGGCGCCGGTGCAGATCCTCGGCACGCTCGAGGCGGCGGGTCTGAGCTTCGATTATCTCTGGGTCATGGGGTTGCATGATGAGGCCTGGCCGCAGGCGCCGCGCCCCAATCCGCTCCTGCCGGTACGCCTGCAGCGCGAGGCGGGAATCCCGCACGCCTCGCCCGAACGCGAGCTGCTGTTCGCCGCCCGCATTACCGAGCGCCTGTGCGCCGCAGCGCCGGACGTCGTGCTCAGTTGGCCGCAGCGCGACGGCGATCGCGACCTTCGCCCCAGTCCGCTGATTGCCGAGCACGCAGCGTCTATCGAGGAGCCGTCGACTGTGCTCGACGCGCTCGACGATGCGCAGTTCCCACTGTATCGCGAGGCACTGGTCGGGACGGCTCCGATGGAGGCGCTGGACGATCGTCGCGCGCCGCCCGTGGATGCCGCGGACGCGCCGGGCGGTACGGCCATCTTCAAGCATCAGGCGGCGTGCCCGTTTCGCGCCTTTGCCGAGCATCGTCTCGGTGCGGCGCCGCTCGAAGAGGCCCAGTTGGGGCTGGATGCGCGCGGGCGCGGCATCGTTCTGCACACCGCGCTCGAGAGGCTTTGGGCGCGCCTGGGCTCGCATGCGCATCTGGCGGCGCTCGATGCCGACGAACGGGCCGCCGAGGTACACGCGGCCGTCGAGCAGGCGGTGGACTTCATGGCATCGCGTCGGCCCGCGACGTTCACGCCGCGGTTTCGCGAGCTTGAAGTCAAACGCCTGTTGCGTCTGCTCGATGCCTGGCTCGACTGTGAGCTCGAACGCGCGCCGTTCAGCGTCGTGTACCAGGAAGAAGAAGGACGAATCAGCCTGGGCGGCGTCACCGCCCGGTTGAAGATCGATCGTATCGATCGCCTCGACGACGGCGGCCTGGCGATTATCGATTACAAGAGCGGGCGCACCGACATTCGCGACTGGCTGGGTGAGCGGCCCGAAGAGCCGCAGCTGCCGCTGTACGCCCTCAGTCAGGATGGCCGCGAAGACGTATCCGCCGTCTTGTTTGCCCAACTGCGGCCCGGCGAGTTGGGCTTCAAGGGTCTGACGCGTGAGGACGATCAGATCCCCGGGGCGCTGACACTGGCGGCATCCAAGCATGCGGCGGACTATGCGGACTGGCACTCGCTGCTCGCGCACTGGCGCGAGATGCTGGTCGAGCTGGGCGAGGCATTTCGCGCCGGGCAGGCTGCGGTCGATCCGAAACAATACCCCCAGACCTGCCGTTACTGCCACCTGCCCTCGTTGTGCCGGGTCGGCGAGCAGCACGCATTCGGCCCGCACGAGACGCCGATCGGCGAAGGTGACTCGGACGTGGATGATGCGGTGCAGGGGGACGCGCGCTATGAGTGAGGTGCGCATGATCGCCGACGCCCCGGCGCGTGCGCGCGCCCTGGACGTACAGACCTCGTTCATCGTTCAGGCACCGGCCGGTTCGGGCAAGACCGAACTGCTCAGCCAGCGCTATCTCACCCTGCTCGCGCACGCCGATGCGCCCGAAGAGGTCGTGGCGATCACCTTTACGCGCAAGGCGGCCGCAGAGATGCGTAACCGTATCCTCGAGGCGCTCGACCGTGCCGGCAATGCGGATTACGTTCCCGGCAGCGAGCACGAAAAGCTCACGCGCTCGCTCGCCCAAGCCGTGCTGGCGCGCGATCGCGAGCGCGGTTGGCGTCTGGTATCGCACCCGACCCGTCTGCGTATTCAGACTATCGACTCTCTGTGTTCGGCGCTGACGCGCCAGATGCCGCTGCTGTCGAGATTCGGCAATCAGCCCGGCATCGAAGACAACGTCGGCGAGCTTTACAGGCGCGCGGCGCGGGCCACGCTGGCGGAGGTGGAGCAGGGCGAGTCGTGGTCGCCGGCCATCGAAGAGTTGCTGCGCCATTTGGACAACAATCTTGCGGTGGCCGAGTCGCTGCTCGCGGGCATGTTGGCGCGCCGCGATCAATGGCTGCGACACGTCGCCGATCGCACCAGTGGGCGCCTGCGACGCGAGGAGCTGGAGGCGGGGCTGCAGCGGGTGGTCACCGATACGCTGGCCGATGCCGCGGCGCACGTGCCGGGACAGTACGCCGGCGAGCTGACCGCGGTGGCGGCCTGGGCAGGCGCGAATCTGGCCGAACAGGACGGCGACAGTGCGCTGCGGGCATGCGCGGAGCTCACCTCGCTGCCGGGCGGCGATCTGGAGGCCTTGCCCGCCTGGCAGGGGTTGGTCGAGCTTCTGCTGACACGCGGCGAACCGCCGAGCTGGCGCAAGAGCCTCACCGTGAAGCAGGGCTTTCCGGCCCCGAGCGGCGCGCGCGACAAGGCCGCCAAGGCCGAGCGCAAGGAAAACAAGGAACGCGCGGTCGCCCTGATCGCGGCACTGGGCGAGGTGCCGGGCCTGCTCGAGCGACTGCAGCACATCGCTCAGCTGCCGCCGCCTGCCTACACCGATCGCCAATGGGCGGTCCTCGCTGCCTTGGTGGAGCTGCTGCCGCTGGCCGTGGCGCAGCTGCGCCTGGTCTTTGCCGAGCAGGGACGGGTGGACTTTACCGAGGTATCGCAGGCGGCCCTGGTCGCGCTGGGCGAACCCGGCGAGCCGACCGATCTCGCGCTCGCTCTGGACTACCGCATCCAGCATCTGCTCGTCGATGAATTCCAGGACACCTCGCTCAGTCAGTTCGAGCTGCTCGAGCGACTGACCGCGGGCTGGCAGCCCGGCGACGGGCGCACCCTATTCGTCGTGGGCGATCCCATGCAGTCGATTTATCGCTTTCGCGAGGCGGAGGTGGGCCTGTACCTGCGCGCCCGGACGCGCGGTATCGGATATATCCCCCTCGAGCCGCTGTCGCTGCGGGTCAACTTCCGTTCCCAACGCGGTATCGTCGACTGGGTGAACGCGAGCTTTGCACGCGTACTCGCCGCCGAGGACGACATTGCCAGCGGTGCGGTTGGTTATACGCCGTCGGAGGCTGTACACAGCGCCGGGTCACAAGAGGCGGTTCGCGTGCATCCCGTGCTCGGTCGACAGCCGGCCGGCGAGGCGGCGCGCGTGTTAGAGCTCATCGAACAGACGCGAGCGAACGATCCCGAGGCCAGCATTGCCGTGCTGGTGCGAAGCCGCGGCCATCTGGTGGAGCTGCTGCCGCTGCTCAAGGCGGCGAGGATTCGCTACCGCGCGCTGGAGATCGAGCAACTTGGCCACCGGCCCGTGGTGCAGGATCTGCTGGCGCTGACACGGGCGCTCGTCCATCCCGCCGATCGCGTCGCCTGGTTGAGCGTGCTGCGCGCCCCATGGTGCGGATTGACCCTCGCCGATCTGCACGCGCTGTGCGGCGCCGAACCTGCGCGCGGCGTCTGGACGTTGATGAACGATCCGGCGCGGGCTGCGGCGATGAGTCGGGATGGTCAGGCGCGCCTGCAGCGCGTAGTGTCCGTGTTGGGTCCGGCACTGGCGCAGCGCGGGCGCGTGGGGCTGCGCCGCTTCGTCGAGGGTGCCTGGTTGGGGTTGGGCGGGCCGGCCTGCGGCGATGGACGCACCGATCTCGAGGACGCGCTCGTCTACCTGGCGCTGCTCGAGCGGTTCGACGACGGCGGCGCCCTGGTCGATTTCGCGGGTCTGGCCGAGGCGGTCTCGTCGTTGTTCGCGCTGCCCGACGTCGACGCCGACGAACGCCTGCAGATTATGACCATCCACAAGGCAAAGGGGCTGGAGTTCGATACGGTGATCGTTCCCGGTCTGGGGCGCACACCGCGCGGTGAGGACCCACGCCTGTTGTTGTGGAGCGAGCGTGCGCGAAGCGACGACGATGCCGACCTGCTGCTCGCCCCCATCAAGAGCAGTGCCGAGGCGAAGGGCGACCCTATATATAGGTACCTCAAACGCCTCGAGCAGGTACGCCAGCGCCATGAAGACGGGCGTCTGTTGTACGTGGCCGCCACGCGGGCGCGCCGGCGCCTGCATCTGCTCGGCCACGTCGACTATCGCGAGACCGACGACGGGCCGAGCCTGGGTATTCCCGCCTCGACCAGCTTGCTGCGCCGCCTGTGGCCCGTGGTCGGTGCCGAATTCGAGGCTGCGCTCGCGGACTTGCAGGTCGCGTCGGCGGAACTGGCAGCGGCGGCGGCGCCCCGTGCGGTGCTGAGGCGCGTCGGCGCCGACTGGCAGCCCCCCGCTCCGGGAGAGGATGTGCGGTGGCGTGCGGCGCCGCTCTCCGCCCGCGAGGCGCAAACCGAGGCGATCGAGTTCGATTGGGCGGGGGAGACCGCCCGCCACGTGGGTACGGTGGTTCACCGTTATCTGCAGACGATCGCGCGCGACGGCGCCGCGCAGTGGGACGAGACGCGGGTGAGGGCCCTGGCGCCGGCCCTGGAGGTGGCGCTGCGCCGCCTCGGCGTGCCGGGCGAGGAATGTCCCGGGGCGGTAGGCCGGGCGGTCCAGGCGTTGGCGGGAGCGCTGGCCGATCCGCGCGGGCGTTGGGTACTCGATGCCGGCCACGCGCAGGCGCGCAGCGAATATGCCCTGAGCGGGGTGCTCGGGGGGACATTGATAAACGTGGTAATGGATCGCACCTTTGTCGATGGCGACGGTGTACGCTGGGTCGTCGACTACAAGACCAGCGTGCACAGCGGCGGCGATCTGGAAGGTTTTCTGGATCGCGAGCAGGAGCGTTACCGCGCCCAGCTCGAGCGTTACGCGCATCTGCTGGCGCGCCTCGAGGATTGCCCCATCCGCATGGGGTTGTACTTCCCACTGCTGCGCGGTTGGCGCGAATGGTCGATCTGATTCCGCCCGAACCGGCGGAGCGTTCGAGGACGCATGGAATGGCAGTCGAGGGGAGACTTCAGATGAACAGGAATATGGTGACCGGGGCGGCCCTGGTATTGCTGGCGGGCTGCGCGAGCCCGATGGTGTCCGAGCATGCCGAACCGGCCTGCGGCTTTCCGGACGTGCCGCAGGCCTCGGCGGCGGACTGGGTATGCGGCGCTCCCGTGAGCGGCGTTGCGGTGGCGGCCGTGGGTTCGGCCCCGCCGTCTTCGTACGGTTACGCCTACATGAAGACCGTGGCCACGGCGGCCGCACGTGAAAACCTCGTAGCGAAGATGCGCTCTTATATAGCG
>Ga0209918_1000190_pt1 | contig 46071 bp, 35 predicted proteins | sample SalPonD_shore_MG_FD_185712 | JGI IMG/M metagenome (GOLD analysis project Ga0209918, IMG submission 185712) | Salt pond soil microbial communities from South San Francisco under conditions of wetland restoration - Salt Pond MetaG... | ecosystem: Environmental > Aquatic > Marine > Intertidal zone... | reverse complement strand
CCCCACCGAATAGTACCGAGTATATAGAACTCTACAATCACTCCAACAAATCGCTGGATTTAAAAGGTTGGACACTCAGTGATAATCGTCACAATAGTACACTGATTGCCGATTACCCTGTTATTGTCCCGCCCAATAGTTTTGTAGTGCTCGCACCGGACAACACCATCCTGCAAGATTATCCTGATATTAATTTAATTAGCATGGGGAGTAGGTTTCCTGCATTAAACAATAGTAACGACCAAATCATAATTCGGGATAGTTCTGGCATTCTTCTCGACTCTTTGCAATATTCGTCCAACTGGGGTGGAGACGAGGTAGCACTTGAGCGTCGCTCTCTGTCAATCCCAGGAGGATTTAAAGAAAATTGGGGCAATTCGCCAAGCCCCGATATAGGAACACCTGGTCAAACTAACCGGGTAGCTCAAGACAGAAAACCGCCTCAACTCATTTCTTTTACCATTAGCGGAGGACAAAAATTACAACTTCATTTCGACGAACGGCTTGATGAAACTACTGCTATCCCAAACACAAACTATAGTATTACCAATGCTGATATCAACGCAGTACATATTATTGATCCTAGTTCCGTTTTAGTGAAACTGAATACCGCTTTACAAAATGTACAACAATATACGCTTTCCATATCCGGAGTAAGCGATATATTTGGAAACGCTGTAAAAAAGATTGATACCACTTTTACCTATTATCAAATTTCGCAGGCAGATTCCGGGGATGTTGCAATCAATGAATTTATGTATGCCCCACCCTCTTCAAATACAGAATATGTTGAACTGTATAACTATTCCGATAAATCATTCAACCTTGAAGGGTGGACAATCAGTGACAATCATCATCAAAAAACTCTCATTACAAATCAAAAGGTTATAGTGCCTCCAGATAGTTTTGCAGTGATTGCTCCGGATAGCACTATCAAAGAACAAAAGGCTGATATCCTATTTATTGATATGGAAAATAATTTTCCATCTCTAAATAATAACCAAGATCAAATTATCATCCGGGATAGCAATGGAACCCTGCTTGATTCACTGGAATATCACTCTTTTTGGGGCGGTGACGAAGTTGCTTTAGAGCGTCGAACAACGAATGTATCTGGAGTATTTAAAGAAAATTGGAACGATTCACCAAATCCCAATGGAGGAACCCCCGGCCGAGCTAACAACGTAGAACCTGATAAACAACCACCCTACCTTACGGCTTTTAAAATCATAAACGATAAAAATATAAGAATCAATTTTGATGAATCCCTTGATAAAATTAGCGCATCCGAAAAACAAAATTATAATATAAGTAATAACATCATCAGTAATGTCATTTTGAAAACCAATTCCGTTTTTCTTTCCTTAAAATCGGCTTTCCAAAATACTCATCAATATACACTCGATATATCAGGTTTAACTGATATTTTTGGTAATGCCGTCAATGATCAGGATACCACCTTTACTTTTTATAAAGTTTCACCAGTAGATTCCGGCGATGTATCCATTAACGAATTTATGTATGCACCGCCAAGCAACAGCACCGAATATATCGAGCTGTTTAACCATTCAGGCAAGTCGCTGGACCTAAAGGGCTGGATGCTCAGTGACAGCCGACATGATAACACACGAATTACCAATCAACCAGTTATTGTCCCACCAGACAGTTTCGCAGTGCTCGCACCGGACAATACTATCCTGCATGATTACCCCGATATCAATTTAATCAGTATGGGTAGCAACTTTCCGGCTTTAAATAATAGCAGTGACCAAATTATTATCCGGGATAGTACCGGTGCTCTGCTAGATTCGCTACAGTATAATTCGGCATGGGGCAGTGAAGAAGTGGCTCTTGAACGGAAAACGACCACCATTTCAGCTACATTCGCTGAAAACTGGGGAATTGCTTCCAATGATTATGGGTCACCAGGTTTTATTAATGGTATTCTGGCTGATACTTCCCCTCCTGTTCTACGGGAATTATACTCCCTTGATCCATCAACACTAAAACTCATTTTTTCTGAAAGAATCTCGGCTTCCTCTGCTGCTCTTAACCATTACAGCATTAGTTCCGACATAGGAATCTCGCTTGTTTCTGTCAAAGAGGATACTGTTACACTCTATCTCAATAAACCGCTCACATCCGGTCAAACTTATACCTTTATGGTATCAAATATAGCTGACATTTTTGGAAATACGCTTACCCAGGCGACCAAAGACTTGAAATTCATTAAGATTGACAAAGCCCAATCGGGCGATATCGTGCTCAACGAAATCATGTACAATCCTGCTCCAGACCAGGCCGATTTTGTGGAGCTATACAATAAAACGGATAAGAATATAGACTTGGCAAACTGGTTTATTGGGGATGCTACTGGTACGAGTCCAATTACAAAAAGCGTAATCCTGAAGTCCCATCATTACCTGATCCTGACCGGCAACCGAAAATTTGCCCAAGGTTATAAAAATGCTGTGGCTATAGCCGATTTCCCATCCCTCAATGATAATCGCAGTGATGCCCTTTACGTACAGCGACAAGACGGCACTACGATTGACTCACTTTATTATTATCAGTCATGGGGTGGCAGCCAAGAAGGTACATCAATGGAACGTAGAGATCCTTTTGATGCATCTAATGATGCTTCAAACTGGGAGACCAGCTCATCCGAGAAGAATTATTCGGCCGGGCAACAGAATGCAAGCTTCCATTTCGATACCAATCCGCCAAGTGTAATTTTTGCGAAGATTTCTTCGAATGGTGATTACGAAGTACGGTTTAGTGAATTTATCAAACGCACCCCCGAACTTGAATTCTCATCGGGAGGCAAAGTATTAACGATAGAAAGATTCGATTCTACGCGGGCCAATATTATTTACCTGCACTCCGCAGGAAGCAAAATGAATAAAAAACCTGCTAGAATTACGGTTAAACACCTAAGTGATGTTAAAGGGAATGTCCTTGATAACGCAGAAATAGCCGTAGCTCAATCTCCCAAAATTACGGACCTGGTAATCAATGAAATCATGTATAATCCACTTAATAATGCAGACGATAATCGTCCCGATCAAAGTGAATACATCGAGCTGCACAACACGCAGGATTACGCCATATCGCTGGAAGGATTAGTACTTCATGACGCACCAGACGAGCATGGAGATCTTAGAGAATTGCAACCGGTGACCAGTACCGCTAAATGGGTGCCAGCCCAGGGATATGCCCTCATTTATGCAGATAACGCCTCGCAATTTGCCAATAGCAATATTGCACAATATTTCGATCTAACGCCTCCCGAAAACCGTTCGATACTGCAAATTGATCGTTCTAGTCTAAGCCTTGCTTCCAATGACGATGCCATTTTTATAGCAGACAGTACAGGAACTACCATCGACTCGGTGTATTTTAATGAAAGCTGGCAAAACCCTAATATTTTTGATACCAAAGGCATCGCTCTGGAACGTATCGATCCGAACGGGCCGAGCAACGATGAATCGAATTGGAGCTCCAGTGTAAATCCTAAAGGTGGTACGCCTGATAAAGAGAACTCAATTTACCAGGCTAATAAAGAGCAATCTACTTCAACGGGGATCAGTTTTAATCCCAATCCATTTTCTCCGGATGATGACGGATATGACGATAATCTATTTATTAATTATAAACTGGATCAACAGGATTATTTAATTCGCGTTCGTATTTATGACCGATATGGCAGGTTAGTACGAGAATTGGCAGATGGCAAACCGGCAGGATTCGAAGGGCAGCTTATCTGGGATGGGCGAAAAAATAACGGCGGACGAAATCACATCGGTATTTATATCGTAGTTTTTGAAGCTTACGATAGTGCTGCCGGTGATGACGAAGCATACAAAAAAACGGTTGTTCTGGCGCGTAAATTAAATTAAACTCGAAATTATTCATTCTCTCCCATCACTTAATTCGGAATTTTTAATTTTTAATTGCTGATTCCCTACCTTCAGTCTATCATCCTACACTTTTGACACCAAACTTCATGAATGAATAAGAAAAATAATCCTATAGGCATTTTTGATTCCGGCGTAGGTGGACTGACGGTGATGAAAGACATCATACATCGGCTTCCCTCGTACGATTACCTTTATCTGGGAGACAGTGCGCGGACACCTTATGGGAATCGATCTTTTGAGTCCATCTACCAGTTTACTCTGCAATGTGTTGAGTACCTGTTTAGTCAGGGATGCCACCTAATCATTTTAGCCTGCAATACTGCATCTGCTAAGGCGCTACGCACAGTACAACAGCGGGATCTTCCCAGGATAGCCCCAAATAAACGGGTTTTGGGGGTAATCCGTCCAACAGCTGAAGTAATCGGTCTGCATTCTAAAACCGGGCATGTAGGCGTTCTGGGAACCACAGGAACTGTACAATCAGACTCATATGAGATTGAAATCAAGCATCAGTTCCCGAAGCTAACTGTTTACCAGCAAGCTTGCCCTATGTGGGTACCCCTCGTCGAGAACAATGAACACAACAATCCCGGAGCAGATTATTTTGTGAAAAAATACCTGGATCAGCTACTGCAACAATCGCCCGACATCGATACGCTTTTGCTAGCATGTACCCATTATCCCCTGCTAATACCCAAAATAAGGAATGTACTATCAGAGGATATCTCTGTAATTAGTCAGGGACCTATTGTGGCAGCCAGTTTACAAGATTACCTGAAGCGCCATCCTGAAATTGAAAAAAATTGCTCTGAAAATGGGACAAGGCGATTTTTAACAACCGATGCCCCCGAACAATTTGACCACCATGCTACCACCTTTTTTGGGCAAGAAGTTACATCTGAATTTATTGACGTTTAGAGAATGAGCAAGCGTAGATTAGCTGTTATCGGAGGCGGTGCAGCAGGTTTTTTTGCTGCGGTAAATGCGGCTCGACTCCATTCGAATCTCGAGGTCACAATTTTCGAAAAAAGCCGGGAAGTAATGTCCAAGGTTCGTATCTCTGGCGGGGGGCGTTGTAATGTAACCCATCATTGTTTCGATCCCGAAATTTTATCGCAGGCCTATCCCAGAGGATCACGGGAACTTCGTTGGGCATTCGAACAATTCCAGGCTTTGGATACGGTTGAATGGTTTCAAAAACGTGGTGTTGAGCTCAAAACCGAAGATGACGGACGCATGTTTCCTGTTACGGATGATTCAGCTACCATTATAAATTGCCTGAAAACTGAGGCTCAAAAATATCATGTGACCGTTAAAACCAGATCGCGGATCAATAAAATTGTAGCCGCTGAATGCGGTAAATACAAGTTGTTCATTCGCAATGAAGAACCTTCTGTTTTTGATGTGGTAATTATTGCTACGGGCGGCTCCAACCGGGCATCAACATATGGTTGGCTAAAAGACCTTGGGCACTCTATTGAAGAACCTGTTCCCTCCTTGTTTACTTTTAATTTTCGGGATAAAATCTTCAATGATCTCGCGGGAATTTCAGTTAGAAATGCTTTGGTAGCTATTGAAAATACATCGTTTCAATATTCCGGTCCGGTGCTAATTACGCACTGGGGATTAAGCGGGCCGGCAGTGCTAAAGACTTCGGCCTGGGCAGCGCGTTACCTGCACAACCGGGAATATCGCTTTACTATTCAAATCAACTGGCTATATCCCAAAAATGAACAGCAGGTTCGTGAAGTTCTGAATCGACTTCGAAATGAAAATGCCCGAAAATCATTGATGAAGCAAAATTCCTTTAACATCCCCAACCGATTGTGGGAACGTTTCTTGGAATTAGCCGAGATTCCCCCACAAAAAAATTGGGCAGAACTTTCCAATAAACAGATTCATGAATGGGCGCAACAACTAACATCGGCCCAATATGAAATACAGGGTAAAACGACTTTCAAAGAAGAATTTGTAACTTGCGGCGGACTTCCACTGAGCGAAGTCAATATGGGGACTATGGAAAGCAACATTTCTCCGAATATTTATTTTGCAGGTGAAGTACTAAATATTGATGGCATTACCGGTGGATTCAATTTTCAGTCGGCATGGACGACTGGATGGATTGCGGCACAGAATGTTGGTGGAGATTAGCCGCAGATCTACACTTATTGGCACAGATAATCTGCGGCTATCATTTAAGTGGCTTATTGCGATAAGCCACTACTTTCTTATCAAATAGATGCTACAACAATTTACTAGCCAAATTCGCCAGTTCGGAACGTTCTCCCTTCTCCAGGTTAATATGTGCATAAAGTTTGTGATTATGCATGCGATCCACTAAGAATGAGAGCCCGTTGCTCTGTGTATCCAGGTAAGGGGTATCAATCTGATAAATATCACCGGTAAAAATTATTTTCGTATTTTCCCCGGCCCGGGTGATAATCGTTTTCACCTCATGCGGCGTCAGGTTTTGCGCTTCATCCACAATAAAAATTACATTAGAGAGACTGCGTCCCCGGATATAAGCCAGTGGAATGATGCGTAACTTATTATTCTCAACCATCTTCTCCACTTTCTGATATTGCTTGCTACTCTCAGGATACTGATTTTTTATAAACGAAAGATTATCCCACAAAGGTTGCATATAGGGATCGATCTTGGAATTAACATCACCGGGCAAATAGCCAATATCGCGATTACTAAGTGGGACAATCGGACGAGCCAGGAAAATCTGCTTGTAATCATGGCGTTGCTCGAGGGCCCCGGCCAGTGCAATTAGCGTTTTTCCGGTACCGGCGGCCCCTGTGATCGTCACCAACAGATTATCCTGATTCATAATTGCCTGCAAGGCAAAAGTCTGTTCAGCATTACGTGGTTTTACACCATAAGCTGAAAATCGTTTAACCGGCTCAATATATCCGGACTTGGGATTATAAAATCCTAAAGCGGAACTAGAGTGATTTTTAAGGATAAAGAAGTGATTGCTAGTGGGCTTCTCTTCCATCACATCTTCGGTATCTAATTTTCCAGCCTTGTAGAGGCGGTCAATCAACTCAGAATCTTCGTACGTAATTTCGGTCTTTCCTTTGTAAAGGTGATCAATATCCTTAATCCGGATCGTTTCGTAATCCTCTGCATCAATATTTAAAGCCCGTGCTTTAATTCGCAGGTTTATATCTTTAGATACCAGAATCACCTTTTTATCGGGCTCATCCTCTTTTAATTTCAGAACCGAATTGAGAATACGGTGATCGTTTTTCTGGTTGCCAAAGACTTCCGCAGCATCAACCTTACTGTCTTCGTTGTTCAAAACCCGTAGATTCCCATGGGTTTTCCCATTTAGTGGAATCCAGCGCTGAAGCATATTTTTATCGGATATCTTATCTAAATAGCGACTGAATTCACGTGCATGTAGGTTGATGACGTTATTCCCTTTTTTGAAGGTATCAATCTCCTCCAGAACAGTGATAGGAATGGCGATATCATTTTTCTGAAAATTTTTTACGGCTTCGCTGTCATACAAAAGAACAGAAGTGTCCAGAACAAAAATCTTGGCTTTCTTAGATCCGGGCATAGGGCATATCATTTAGATTTAAAAGAACGGCAGAGGTATAGCCTGTTATTTAACGATATTGAATCGCCCGGTCAGAAGCAATTTTCATTACGATCTTAATTAAAAATTAATCTGATTTGTTCTTTGTTATTCGCTAATAGTCCTAGGGAAAATGTACCAACAGCAAAAATTCAGTTTTGCTTGCCGGTAATATCGAACAGTGCAATCGAAGCAGCTACCCCCGCGTTCAGGCTTTCCACTTTGGGCTTTTTTTGTGGAGATGGGATCCGAACCTTTTTCCGGGGTTCTGCCATTAAATCGGGATCGACGCCATGAGCTTCGTTTCCAACAACGATGAGAGATTGTTCTGTTGGATTCACTTCCGGCAACGGAATGGAATCGGTTCCGGCATCCAACAGCAAAACTTGCCAACCAGATTTTTCTAAATCTGGCAGTATTTCGGATAAATTCCCGTTTAGGTGGGGGATGGTGCCTGTAGCGCCCGCCGTTCCACGAACCACTTTGGGATGAAAAAGATCAACTGTACCTCTTCCGGATATTAATCCCACAGCTTCAAACCAAGTGGCGGTGCGAATAATTGTGCCCAGGTTACCAGGATCCTGCACTCCATCGAAAGCTACTATGATCCCTTTTTTTTCTGCGAGATCCTCCACAGTAATCTCAGGCGGCATATAGCACATTGCCAATATGCCCTGGGGAGTATCTGTATCCGAAACCTCGGCGAATATACCTGCAGTAAGTGTATAAGAATCGATATGCCGGGTTATTTCCTGCCAGCCATTTTTTAGATAATATTGTTGCTCTTCATCAAAGAAAAGGGCTTTTATAGAGATAGAAGCCGTATCAACAACTTGCTGAACAGCACGTGCCCCTTCCAGCAAAAAAAGTTGCTCTTTCTGGCGATACTTTTTGCGATTCAGTTTTCTAAGTAACGTTAGCTGTCGGTTAGATGCGGAATTAATGGACATTAGCAATGGTTAATTTTATTTGAAATACCTGGTCTAAATTACTGTTTTGAGATTTTTTATTTATGACCTTCAAATCACAAAAAGTATCGTTATTTTATATATCAAAATTATTGAATTAAGTAACTAATTATTTATGGAATTTTTGAAAAAACTTGGCATTGAGGGTACCAACCTAGGTACCAGTACCGGTCAGAAATTTATTGGTTCTGAAAGTCAAAAAACAATTTCGAGCCACACCCCCATCGATGGCTCGCAAATTGCAGATACTACCCTTACTTCAAGAGAGGATTATGAAAAGGTTATAGAAACAGCCCGGGAAGCTTTCAAAGAATGGCGAATGGTTCCTGCTCCCAAACGAGGAGAAATTGTACGCCAAATCGGTCTGGAACTTCGAAAACATAAAGAAGACCTGGGGCGATTGGTTACTTATGAAATGGGCAAAATCTACCAGGAAGGCTTGGGCGAAGTACAGGAAATGATTGATATCTGTGATTTCGCCGTGGGTCAATCAAGAATGTTATACGGCAAGACGATGCAGTCTGAGCGACCTGAACATCGTATGTACGAACAGTGGCATCCCTTGGGCATTACGGGCATTATTTCTGCTTTTAATTTCCCGGTAGCTGTTTACAGCTGGAATGCCATGATTGCCGCTGTCTGTGGTAATGTGATGGTCTGGAAAGGATCTGAAAAAACGCCTCTCTGTTCTATTGCTGTACAAAACATTATCGGCAAAGTATTAAAACGCAATGATATGCCGGAAGGTATTTTCAATCTGGTTACCGGTGATCGGGAAGTCGGCGAATGGATGACTAATGACAAACGAATTCCGTTAATATCGGCCACCGGATCTATCAGAATGGGTAAAGAAGTAGCAAAAACCGTTGGAGCCCGACTGGGCAAAACAATTCTTGAGCTCGGTGGCAATAACGCCATTATTGTCAGCAAAGATGCGGATCTTGAACTGGCAGCTCGAGCTACTGTTTTTGGAGCGGTAGGCACGGCCGGACAGCGATGCACATCAACTCGGCGCCTGATTATCCACGAAGAAGTTTTTGACGAGCTGAAAAACCGACTTATTGAAATCTATGAGGATGTTAATATCGGAAATCCTATGGATGAGGATACGCTTGTGGGCCCTCTTATTGATAAAGAGGCGGCTGATAATATGCAGGCAGCCCTTAAGGAAATAAAAAAGGCTGGCGGAGAAATCGTTTACGGCGGCGAAGAAGTTAACTTGAAAAAAATGAGTGATGGTCATTATGTCCAGCCGGCTATTGCTATCGTCGAAAATGATTATAATATCGTCCAGGAAGAAACCTTTGCTCCAATCTTATATCTCATTAAGTACAGCAATCTGGATGAAGCTATTGCCAAACATAATGGCGTTAGACAAGGACTCAGTTCTGCCATGTTTACCTTGAATCTTCGGGAAGCCGAAACCTTCCTTAGTGCACGAGGATCTGATTGCGGTATTGCCAATATCAATGTTGGTACCAGTGGTGCGGAAATTGGCGGAGCTTTCGGTGGCGAAAAAGAAACCGGGGGCGGCCGTGAATCTGGCTCGGATGCCTGGAAAGGCTATATGCGCCGGCAAACAAATACCATCAACTGGAGCACTAAGATGCCGCTTGCACAGGGTATCGAGTTCGACGTTGACTAAAGAAAATAAAATAGGGAAGCGGTTAACCGCTTCCCTATTTATCAAGAACCATTTTTTTCTTTTTAAAGAATACTAACCGACAATCCGGCAGACAGCACTTGTTTGATCTGCACCTTCCTGTTAAAATCGCTGTCATAAATCATTACGAACTGTAGAGACATATTCATAAATCCATTAATCTTTCCAATAAGCTCATTTGAAAAGTTAATATCAGTATTGTCGATATGGCGCTGCATATTTGTAAATGTTTCTACCGAGCTAATTAGTTTAACGTTGCTGACTACTTTTTTCTCCAAATTCAAAGCAATAGAATAGCCAGGCTCAAACCGAAATTTGTTACCTGGTTTTAAACCATACCGCGTTGAAAGCGTAGTGTCGGTTACAATTGTTTGCTTCATTGCCAGACCAGCCTCAGCCGTAAAATAATCGGCAGGCGAATAGCCAATACCGGCAATCTCCGTAAAATAAGCCGGGGCAAAAAATTTGGAGATCAGTATCGGTTCCTGATCGTCCGGAACATTATAATCAAAACCCTGATCAAACTGTGTGTTGAAATTGATATTGCCAAAAGCACTCCAGCTATCGTCAGAGAACAAATAACTAAATTTATTATTAACGGCAATACGATCATCGGTTTTTCGGGTTCCTTGTCCCTCTAACTTCGCTTTGCCGTATTTTAAATTAGTTGCCAAGGCATAAGCAAACTTATTATGGCGGTATTTCATATTATAAACTGTAGAAGCGGTAATACTAATTGTATTGACCCCACCCTGGCTCCAATTGTTATAAGCTGCCTGTGCTCCATTTAATCCTCCAACCCAATCTAACTGCCAGCCTTGCAAAGTATCTGATACAACAACCTTACTATTTATGCGAGACATATCACTTACAGAGATATCTTTCTTATCCTTAAGTATCTCACTGATCTCAATAGCTTCCTGACCATAAACAGGGAAAACGGAAATAAATACATAACATAATAGAAGAAAGAATACCGAAATGTACCTTTTCATAAAAATTCTACAGACCATTTATTGTTTCAATAGATTATTGCTTTGAAAATACGGGAAAAACAAATAATTAGAAATTATTCATCTTCCAAATTCGTCAACAAAACTTTTTTTACGTTGGTGTTTTCAACAACTACCGATACGTGTTCATTTAATTTAGTAGGTAACTCCATCCCATAAAACTCAGCCCTGATAGGAAAATTACGGTGACCTCGATCAACCATAACCGCACTATGGATTTCGGGTGGATCCAGATTTTCCGAAATCCTTTTTAATGCATTAAACATGGTTTGCCCCGAAAAAATAACATCATCCACAACGATAATATATTTTTCACCTTTCTCTGTACGATCGAAATTATCAAAAACATCTTCGGGACTTCCATGCTTTATTGGAAGCTTTACGGCATTAACTTCATTATCAAAAATAGACTGCAGAATATTAACCAATTTCAATGATATGGCATATCCCCGCTCATCAATCCCAAATAATAATAGCGGCCGATTTTCGGAATTCTTTTCGACCATTTCATGAGCCATACGCTTTAACGTTCTCTGAATGCGACCTGCATCCATCAAGACCAATTCTCTATTTGAACTCATACTGTTACTATAAATAATTCGAAATTTTGTATTCTTTAAAATAAAATTACACATTCATACATTAGTAATCTCAAGAGAACATCACAAAATCTGTATGCTATTTAATAAATAATATAACAAGAAAGGGAGCAATCTTTATGTCACAAAAAATTAACATTGATTCCGTCGTAGTTGCAATAACCTCATTCTTAGGGGGATTGGCGGTGGGGTTATTATTAACACCTAGAAACAGATCTAATAGCCGTGTCTGGTTAAGCAATCAAGCAGTCGATCTTACTAGGTGGGTGAACCGTCAGCGAAAATTTGCCCCCTTTAATACCAATAAAATAATCAGAACGTTTCGTAACAACATGAACCAGGGAGTGAATCAAATTTTCCCGGATTTATATGAGGCGACGGAACATATTGCGCTCAGTGATCGGGATATTTTAGGTGAATAAGGATCATCATACATATCACGAAAATCTCCTCCACTGGATTTGGAAAAACCATCACCTAAACCATCAACAACTTTGTACGGTTGATGACCAGGATATTATTGTTCATAATCCCGGCAATCATAATAAATCTGATGGACCGGATTTTACAAATGCAGAAATTACAATCGGCAAACTGCGTTGGTACGGGGATATAGAAATTCATTGGCAACTTTCTGATTGGAAAACGCATCACCACCATAGAGATCAGAATTTCAACAAAGTGATACTGCACATAGTATATGAAGATACCGACCAAACGGTTCGCCGTGCCGATGGAACGGACATTCCAACACTTTGTATTTCTACCTTTCTTTCCAGGCCTCTGCAAACATTTATTAAACAGTACCGAAGACAACCACAATTACCCTGCGCCGGGAATCTCAGTTTTATTTCGAAAAATGCTTTCTCTCAACAATTAGAAAAGGCCCATAAAGAATACTTCGAACAAAAGATTAATGATCTGATGGAGTTTTATGATCCCAGTCTGCCACCATCCAAGGCCTGGAAAAAGATGTTTACAATCGGTCTTTTCGACGGCTTGGGCATTTCACATAATCGTTTGCAGATGCAAAAGTTGGCTGCCACTCTTTCTACGGAAATTGATAGGATGGATAATCTCTCTGCGCTTCGCCAGCGGGCTATAGCGTTTTCTGGTATCAACGGTTCAAAGAATTCAACCATTAATTGGAACCGAAAAGGATGTCGTCCTGCCAACCATCCCAAACCCCGAATCAAACAAGGCTCCGATATGCTCTGGTATATACATACGCTGCCTTTTGAAGACTGGTTGCACAAAGATCCCCCAAAACTCTGGAAGAACATGGAAAATTCCATTACCACTACCCCAACCCTGGGGCAGCAACGTTCTGCTATTTTATTTGGCACCGTCTTTCTCCCCGCGCTTTACTCGTTGGGAAATTTGTTTTACAGCGACCAACTCAAAAATAGAAGTTGGGTTATGTGGCGTACTCACAGGGTATCACTTCCAAAATCTTTAATTCGAATTCTTCAAGCGACTGAAATACCCGCCCATACCTATGCTCAAAAACTGGGTACCATTTATCAGTTACGTTCATACTGTTATCCCAAGCAATGCCAAAAGTGTAAAGTATTTAAAAGTGCAATTTCCTCTTGATTAGGAACCAGTAAATTCATATCATCTGCATCTGTTTGAAAAGGCAAACTATTGCCCGGTCGTCTAATGGCAGGACAGCGGTTTTTGGTGCCGTCAGTGGGGGTTCGAGTCCTCCCCGGGCAACACACATAACAAATGAAAGGATGACTGTAAAGCCATCCTTTTCTTTTATTTTTGAATTCCTGAAAATTTGCTTCTTGGATACCCCTTTAGTCATATTTGCCGGTCGCAGCAATCTTGCTCTCTCTCGAGCAATTGCCGAAAAATATGGTACTTCGCTGGGAGAGGTAACCATCAAGCCGTTTTCAGATGGCGAGCTCTATGTTAAGTATGAGCAAAGCATCCGGGGCGAAGACGTATTTGTGGTACAATCTACTCCACCCCCGGGCAATAATATTATAGAGCTCTTATTATTGTTGGATGCTGCAAATCGTGCTTCGGCAAAGCGCGTAACAGCAGTTATTCCTTATTTTGGATATGCTCGGCAAGATCGAAAAGATCAGCCCAGAGTTTCTATTGCCTCAAAGCTGATGGCAAATTTATTGGCTGAAGCTGGCGCAGATCGCATCCTTACGATGGATCTGCATGCAGCTCAGATACAAGGTTTTTTTGATATTCCATTGGATCACTTGTACGCTAGCAGATTATTTATTGATCACTTTAGCGAACATCCAATTGAAAACCTGGTCGTAGTTGCCCCTGATGTAGGTAGCTTAAAAATGGCACGATCGTATGCCAAGCGGCTGGGCGCAAGACTTGCTTTCATCGACAAGCGACGACCTAAGCAAAATGTGGCTGAGGTAATGAATATTGTCGGTGAAGTAGAAGGAAAAAACGTGCTGATTGTCGATGATCTTATTGATACGGCAGGCACGCTAACAAATGCAGCCTCCGCGCTGAAAGAACGCGGAGCTTTGAATATTATAGCGACATGTACGCATCCCATTTTATCGGGGCCTGCGTACCAACGAATTGAAGATTCACCTATTGATCAACTGTTGGTAACAGATACTGTACCCCTGCGTAAACCTTCTCGCAAGATAAAGGTTTTGAGCGTAGCCGGTATTTTTGCAGAAGCAATACAGCGTATCCATACCAACGATACAATAAGTGCACTTTTTGACGATTAATTGTTTAACCACTAAAACACGAAAGCGCAAAAGTAATAAATAGTGATTTTGTGCTTTGGTGGTAAAAAATAACTTGTGTAATTATGACTACTCCAGAAGTTGTAGAATTAGAAGGAAAAAAAAGAGAAACCGGGCGAAAAGTAGCTGATGCGCTTCGTGACGCCATGCGCGTCCCCAGTGTTCTCTACGGACCGAAAGTTGATGAAAATATCCATTTTTCGATAGACGAACTTGAACTAGAAACGATTTTATCGGTCAGTAAACGACAAATCATCGAATTAAATATTGATGGTAAAAAACATAAGACCCTCCTTAAAGATGTGGAATACCATCCCCTATCTGACCGACCTATTCACGTAGATTTTTATGCACTGGCAGAAGATCACAAGGTAACATTGAGTGTTCCGATAAAGCTTGAAGGAACGGCCGTTGGAGTAGCCGAAGAGGGTGGACGTATTTTCCAACCGATGCATATCCTTCGTATCCGGGTTACCCCCGATAAAATACCGGGAGTTTATACCGTTGATATCAGTGATCTGTCTATAGGAGATTCACTCCACGTGCGAGACCTAGAACTCGAAGGCATTATCCCCCTTGATGATCTTAGTCGAACACTGGTGACCATTCGTCCTCCAAAATCCGAAGCACTGCTTACTTCTGCACTTATCTCTGAAGAGCCAAGCGAAGAAGAACTCGAAGAGGGCGAACTTCCCGAAGGAGAAGAAGAATTGGCCGAGGGAGAAGAAGGTGCCGAAGAAGAAGGAGAAGGAGAAGAAGAAGCACCCGAATAAATATTTTGACCAAACCAGCGTAATTACTTTATGCCTCTGATTATAGGTCTGGGAAATCCAGGAAGCAAGTACGCTGGTACACGTCATAATATCGGATTCAAACTGATTGACAGACTCACACAATCAATGTCGGTACGGTTAAAAACCGGCAAAGGTCCTTACCTAGTCGGCAAGGGGAATCATGCGGGACATCCTGTTTACCTGATAAAACCGACTACTTATATGAACAGCAGTGGTAATGCTGTACGTCAGGCACTGCACTGGTACAAAGAAGACCTTGATAGCTGTCTGATCTGTTATGACGATCTGGATTTAGAATTAGGTACTATTCGCCTGCGACCTCGTGGAAGCGCAGGCGGCCATAATGGAATTAAAGATATCATAGAAAAAATGGGTACCAATACGTTTCCGCGTTTAAGAATCGGGATAGGGAATGATTTTCCAAGAGGGCAACAAGTGAACTATGTACTCTCTCCTTTTTCCGAAGAAGAACAGGAAATTATTGGATCTACCTTGGATCGGGCTGTCGATGCCACCTACTGTTTTATCAGAGAAGGTATCGAACAGGCCATGAATAAGTTCAATTAATCGATTAATAAACGTTTATAAATAACTTACCATCGACATGAATACCTTATTAACCTACTTAATTCCGGTTGCAGGAGCACTCGGGTTGTTATATACCTTTTTCAAATCATCCTGGGTTTCGAAGCAAGATGTAGGAACCGAAAAAATGGCAACCATCAGCGCAAACATTGCGCGGGGAGCGATGGCTTTTCTAAAAGCCGAATACAAAGTGTTAGCTGTCTTTGTGGCATGCGTTGCCATATTACTGGGTTTTTCAGCTAATCCAGAATCTTCCCACTGGCTGGTTGCTGTTTCATTTATCATTGGAGCTTTCTGTTCCGGTCTGGCTGGTTTTATAGGGATGAAAGTTGCCACAAAAGCGAATGTGCGTACAACAAATGCCGCCCGCACAGGTCTTGGACCCGGCTTAAATATTGCCTTTGCCGGTGGTTCCGTTATGGGACTTGGCGTTGTTGGGCTCGGCGTTTTGGGTCTTGGTGTGCTCTTTCTAGTTTATGGTGACTATTTTGGATTAAGCAATGTTCACAGGATCGTCAATGTGATCACAGGCTTCTCTTTTGGTGCTTCTTCAATAGCACTGTTTGCCCGTGTAGGCGGTGGTATTTATACCAAGGCAGCGGATGTTGGAGCCGATCTTGTCGGAAAGGTTGAAGCCGGAATTCCCGAAGACCACCCCTTAAATCCTGCCACCATTGCCGATAATGTTGGGGATAATGTCGGTGACGTTGCCGGAATGGGGGCTGACCTCTTTGAATCATATGTTGGGTCTATCGTAGGTACGATGGTACTGGGGGCCGCCTTTGTGGGACTTACCGGTTTTGAACAAACAAACACTTTTGATGGTCTTAATGGCGTATTATTACCTTTAGTACTAGCCGGTACTGGAATCATCACTTCTATCATCGGTACTTTTTTCGTTAAAGTTAAAGAAGGCGGGAATCCCCAAAAAGCACTCAACATCGGCGAATTCGGATCCTCCATCCTGATGGTGATTCTATCCTATTTCATCATCAACTGGATGCTGCCTGCGCAGTGGACTTATGATGGCATTCAATACACGCCAAATGGAGTCTTTTTCGCAACACTCTTTGGGCTTGCTGCCGGATTGTTAATCGGGCTAATTACCGAGCATTACACAGGAACCGGCAAAAAACCCGTCATTGATATTGTAAAACAATCGGTTACCGGATCCGCCACAAATATTATCGCCGGTGTTGGAACAGGTATGATGTCCACAGCGATCCCGATCGTGGTTATCGCGACTGCTATCATCGGTGCTTACCAAATGGCTGGCCTCTATGGAATAGCCATTGCCGCTGTAGGGATGCTTTCCAACACTGGAATTCAATTGGCTGTTGACGCTTATGGACCGATTTCTGATAATGCCGGCGGTATAGCCGAAATGGCCGAACTACCCGGCGAAGTACGAGATCGCACCGACAAGCTCGATGCGGTAGGCAATACGACGGCTGCTATAGGTAAGGGATTTGCAATTGGCTCTGCTGCCCTAACGGCTCTTGCCTTGTTTGCCGCTTTTAAAACAGCCTACAACGCTACCCACCCGGTCGCAGAACAATTTCATACCATTGATATTACTAATCCTTATGTAATTGCTTCCCTGTTTGTGGGAGCCATGTTGCCTTTTCTTTTTTCCGCTCTTTCCATGAAAGCAGTAGGACGTGCAGCTATGGACATGATCGAAGAAGTTCGTCGCCAGTTCCGCGATATTCCTGAACTGAAAGCAGGGTTAGAAGCCATGAACCGCAATAAAGGGACTCAACTCACAGATTGGTCAGAAGAGGATCAACAGACATTTGAAACCGCCTTGGGTAAAGCTGAATATGAGCGTTGTGTGGAAATTTCGACCACCGCTTCTATTCGTGAGATGATTGCTCCAGGTGTCTTAGCTGTTGCAGTTCCGGTATTATTCGGTTTCTTAGGTGGCCCTACGATGCTTGGAGGTCTCCTGGCAGGCGTTACTGCGTCCGGTGTGCTGATGGCCCTTTTCCAATCCAATGCCGGTGGCGCATGGGATAATGCTAAGAAGATGATCGAAGAAGGATTTACCTACAACGGAAGTGAGCTCAAGAAAGGTTCTGATGCACACAAGGCAGCAGTTGTTGGTGATACGGTGGGTGATCCGTTCAAAGATACCTCCGGTCCTTCTCTGAACATCCTGATTAAGCTTATGTCGGTAGTAGCCCTTGTAATTGCCTCTATGATTTAAGCAGGTTATCGAATCATTTTAAAGGCCCTGTGGTAAAATGCTGCAGGGCCTTTTATTTTTTGTTTAATCCGTAATGCGTAATCCGTATCTTAACGCGTTACGTATCACGAATTACGCATTATCATCATATGGATATTTTCAAGCTTTTCTATAATCACGATTTGAGACTCGACGACTTGGCCTCTCCAAATGGTAATTCTTCCGGGAAATCTGATGGAGACCGGCTGGCAAAGTTTATGGCCCCAGATCCCACATATTCCAAATTCTATATCACTGGCACTCGGCTCGAAGATGAAAAATTTGGCCTCAATACACTTGCCAAAGCGGATGAAGTGATCAAGCAACTAAACAACGCATTTAGGGATCTGATTTTTTTCATAGAAGAGGGCACTTTTAATTCTCTTTCAGAAGCCTTGCGTGCTATAGAAACAGGACAGGCAATGATCATTAACGATAAAGATATTTCTCCAAATTTTAGTGCTCTCTCTATTGATGAAGAATCTGATGTGGGGCGTGAAAAAAATGAGATAAGAGAGATTTTGCAGTCAAAAGCTTATGTCTTATACAAAGAAAAGGCTCATCATGGCTATGACTTGCACCTGTTTTCCGAAGAAAATATTTATTCTGCCCTGTTCGAGACCTTTAAGCCATTGATAGACGATCAATTCCGTTTTTTCAGCATTAACAGTAAAAAGATGCGAACGGAACGCCATTTCTATTTTGAAACCTGGAAGCTGGACAAACCACCGCACGGAGCTGAAGAAGTCTTGCCGGAGACGGTCTTGTAGGACAAAAAATAAGTGGTTAGAAGTGAAACATGAAATATCGGACATCGAAAGCCTTCTTGCTTTTTGCTAGGCCTTTAAATGACTAATAATGAGTAGTCGGGAGCTAGTTTCCGGATCAAAATCATGGCCATAATAATCCCCGTAAACATGGTCGATTATCAAATCGCGTTTGGTCATTTCTTTTTCAAACCAAGACAGTCCGTATAATTTAACACGCTCAGCATACTTTTTTGTGCCGTCAATCTTATTTCCAGAAAAAGTAATCTCTTTGTGAATGGCATTATCGCTAATATACCGTTCAATCTCATAATGGATATTCTTAAATGACCCTTCTTCAGCCGGAACATAATCCATTTTAACTTTCTCAGCATTCAAATAGTCCAGCACAAAAGTTCCTCTTGGCTTAAGCATTCTACGCACGCTTTCCAGCACTTTAGAATTTTCCTCCTCCGTCTCGAAATAACCAAATGTAGTAAACAGATTTACAATGACATCAAATTTTCGAGGTAAAGGATTCCGCATGTCTCGCACTTGAAACTGGATATGATCCAGCTTTTCATCCCTGGCTTTTGTTCTTGCGGTAGCAATGGCCTCTTTCGAAAGGTCAATTCCAGTAACATCATATCCTTTCTTACACAAGTTTATGGAATGTCTTCCCCGGCCACATCCCAAGTCAAGAATTCTCGTTCCTTCATCTAAATCCAGCTTTTCTTCCAACAGTTCTACGAGTTGAGCGGCTTCACTTTCATCTCGATTTGCATATAATTTTTCATACAGTGGACTATCGAACCACTCTTCAAACCAATCCATCATATAATTTCTAATTAGTGAATATATTTGCTATCGAATCAAGTAAAAATACGAACCTATTGCAAACTTATATTTTCATCTTTCAAAAGCTTTTAGTTATTTGTGCTTAACAGTGTTAACAATCAAAGGGTGTCATGGGATTTCTCTAATTTTTCTGAAAAATAATGTTAGATCAGTTCATTTTTACAGTGAGCACTAGTATCATCTAATCTAATTCCAAATCCTTAATTAAAACCGGAGAATTTATGCGAAGATTCATAGCTACAATATGCCTTCTATTTGTGTTTTCAGCCTCTGCTTTTGCAAGTGGCTTCTCTATCTATGAGGCCAGCGCCCGGGCCAACGCCATGCTAGGTGCGTTCTCGGCTTATGCAGAACACGTATCCACTATCTATTATAATCCTGCAGGTTTAGGAGGTCTTGATGGGATACGGTTTAGTGGAGGCGCAACCATTATTGCGCCTCGTACATCGTTCAGGAATTTATCGTCTCTGGCACCGCTTGGACAAAAGACGAATTTAAAAGATCAAAATTTTTGGGTGCCTAACGCATACGCTTCTTATCAGATAAATGATAACCTAACAGCCGGCATTGGCGTTTACTCTCCCTTTGGCTTAGGAACAGAATGGCCCTCTGACTGGGTCGGCCGAGGAGCTTCTATTAAAGCAGATATCAAATCACTATTCGTAACACCTGCTATTGGCTATAAACTACCTGATTTTGGTATCGGTAAAATTAAAATCGGAGCAGGATTAAGAATGGCCGTTTATGGACAAGTGAAATTAAAACGAGCTGTTCAATCTTTTACTCCGGAAGGCTCTTTCTCACTGAATGGCGACTTGGACAAAACTGCTTTTGGGTTTAATGCTGGTATATTGTATCAACCTATCGAAGCGGTAACACTTGGTTTTACCTACCGAAGCAAGATTAAAACCAAGTATAAAGGAGATGCAGTATTTACTAATCTGCCGGTTGGATTTCCCCAGACCGCAAAAGGTTCTGCAGAAATAACTTTCCCATCCAGCTATGTAGTAGCCCTTAATGTGAAGCCAATCGAGGGACTCACTACTGAACTCGATTACGTTTGGTGGGGCTGGTCAAGTTACGATAAATTGGCTATCAATTTCGATCAGACGATCCCGGCATTAAAATCAGCAGAATCTCCCGAAGGTAAACAAATTGTAAATGAGAGAAATTACAAAGATTCCTATCAAATACGCTTCGGTGCTGAATATTCGAAATTGGGTATAAAAGGCTTGACGATCCGCGGCGGCATCGCTTATGATAAAAACCCGATCCGCGACCGGTATGTAGATCCAACCCTTCCGGATGCCGACCGCTGGTTATTTTCCGGAGGTTTAAGTTACGACCTGACCAATTATCTGGCTGTGGATGCTTCTTACATTTTTATCAGAGCCAAACAGCGGAAAGTTACTGATTCTACAGCAGGTGGAATTGATGGTGTCTATAATACCTATGCCAACCTGCCGAGCTTCGGCATCACACTGAAATTATAATTGATTTACGGAGATATACGCCATGAATTATTTATTAAATAAAATGAAACGCTTTCTCTCGTTATTTGTCCTGCTGGCACTTATAACCAGCTGTAAAGATTATAACAGCCTTGATATTAAGCCGGTTGATTCTGGCAGCGCCGATTTTTCATCATATGTTGCGGTAGGAAATAGTTTGACTGCCGGTTATCAAAATGGTGCACTTTATAAGTCGGCTCAACAATACTCTTTCCCTAAACTAATAGCACGACAAATTGGAATTAGTGATCAATTCAGCCAACCCCTGATTAGCGATCCCGGCATTGGCGGACGTATTGAGCTAACCAATCTCGATCCTGTGGAAACTACCCAAAATAGTTCGCAAGGGAATCCCATTAACCAAAGCGACAAGCCATTTACCAATCTTGGCATTCCCGGGGCAGTACTTGTGGATTATCTAAATCCGCAAAATTCCGGGCATCTGAAAGAAAGGGCAACCGATCCCAATAATCCTGCATTTAATCCATTCTACGGTATTGTAATGGAACAATCAGAACTGGCAAAATCGGCTCCTAATATTCACGATCAGGTAGCCAAACAGAACCCTACTTTTATCACTTTCTGGCTTGGCAATAACGATGTACTTAATTTTGTAACCTCCGGTGGAGAAGGTCAGCAGCCAACCTCTCCAAGCAATTTCGATCAGTTATACCAAGGATCGGTACAGGCGTTAGCATCAACGGGGGCCAGTGTGATTGTTTATAATATCCCGGATGTTACTACAATTCCTTTTGTATTTTACCTTCGCACTGAACTACAGCAACAAGGGGCCATTGTTTTTAACAGTGATACGCAAAGTTATCAACTGGTAACTCCACAAGGCAATTTTGATATCTATATTCAAACCGACAACGGTAACCGGGTCATGCGTCAATACGACTTCCCTCTGTTGTCTGCAAGTAGCTATTTTGCTCAAATTCAAGCTGGCCAAACCCCGCCGCCGATCGATGCCAATGGCGATGGTACTCCTGAATCTGTTATCCCGGATCAGCTAGTACTTGATGGGCCGGCAGGCGGGCCACAGGGCAGTTCAGAGCTCGAACAAGCCGCTGGAACTGTTGCCCAATACAATAACAGCATACAAAGTGCTGCTAATGCCGCCGGATTTACCCTTGTGGATATCAACGGTATCTTTTCCCAGATTTTCTCCGATTTTCAAAGTTCACAAGGCCAGCAGGGTTACAATGCCAATGGTTTGACTCTGCGCCCCGTACCGGGAGAACTGTTCAGCTTTGACGGCATCCACCCCACTAACCGTGGGGAGGCTGTCCTAGCTAATGAGACTATTAAGGCCATGAACCAATCGTTTAGTTCTAATGTGCCTATGATTAATATCTCAAAAATTCCAGAAGGATTCCCGGTTGCAGCCGGCAGTTAATTAAATTGCAAAATCTAATGTTTTAAGCGGAGGGTCACCCCTCCGCTTTTTTATGTAAGAACATTTCGATTCCCTTGCATCCCTTTGTATCTTCCGCTGAATTTAAAATGAATTCAGTATGACATTCACTCAAAAACTTGAAGCTTCCGTCACAGCTAGTCAATCTACGGTTTGCGTGGGATTGGATCCCAACCTGGATCTGCTCCCTCAAACCGTTAAAGAACTGGATCTGCCCGATCATAATAAAGTAGAATATTTTCTTAAAAGAGTAATCGACGTTACCCACGAACACTGTGCAGCTTACAAACCGAACCTGGGTTTCTTTGAGGCACTAGGACCAGTCGGCTGGGATGTTTTTCAGGAAATTTTAAATCATATCCCTGACGAGAAAATCATAATCGCAGATGCCAAACGCGGGGATATCAGTTCTACTGCCGAACATTATGCCAAAGCCTTTTTTGAAAAATTTGATGTGGATGCGGTTACTTTAAACCCACTTATGGGTTTTGAAACGCTGGATCCGTTTTTAAATAATAGATCCAAAGCCGTATATGTTTTGACACTTACCTCCAATCCGGGAGCAAAGGATATTCTGCTTCAGGAATTGGCAAGCGGAGACACAATATCCAGCTATATATCCCAACAGTTACAGGGGAAACAGCCAAGCAGTAACACCTCTATTGGAATGGTTGTTGGGGCAACACAAGCCAAGGATTTGCAGCCTGTGATCAGACATTTCAACGCGTCTCCCCTCTTGATCCCCGGAGTTGGTAAACAAGGGGGGAATATCCGGGAACTTACGGATGCCCTTGAATCCCATCAGGGAATTCCACTTATCAATTCAAGTCGGAGTATCATATATGCTGGCGCTGATTCCGAAAACTGGGAACAATCCGTAGCTAAAGCGGCTCAAAATCTCAAAACGAAATTAAGTACAATCACGCAGAAGTATGTCAAATAAAAAAACAGTTGTTGTATTTACTGACGGTGCCTGCAGCGGAAATCCGGGGCCCGGTGGCTGGGCGGCCTTGCTACAGTGGAATAAGCGAGAAAAAACTATTACCGGCGGTGCTCCCAACACCACCAATAACCGGATGGAGATGCGCGCCGTCATCGAAGCGCTGAATGCCATCAATCAACCCTGCCATATAAAAATTCACAGCGACAGTGCATTAATTGTGAATGCCTTTAAGCAAGGCTGGATTGATGCCTGGCTAAAACGAAACTGGAAAAAAGCCAATAAAAAACCGGTAGAAAACCAAGATCTCTGGCAGGAAATGCTAACGGCGATGCAACCGCACAACGTGGAATGGATCAAGGTTAAAGGTCACGCCGATAATGAACGCAATAACAGGGTGGATCGACTGGCCGTGGAAGCCTCTAAGAAATTTCAATGACCTGATTCATGGATGCAGGGGCTTATGGCGATAAGCCCCTGCATCCTGTTTTAACACTCTTCATCTTTCGGAAGAATTAAGATTTGCGAATGGCTTCAAATTCATATCAGAATACATACCCCGCTGGGCCATCATGTAACCAGTAACGGCAATCATAGCAGCATTATCAGTGCAATATGCCAGCTTTGGGATATGTAATTCGCACTCTACTTCTTTTGCCAAACGCTTTGCTTTTCTTCGCAGCATCGAATTCGCCGATACCCCGCCTGCCAAAACAATTGTTCTTACGCCCGTATGCTCAACAGCATTTCGAAGTTTTTTAATGAGCACTTCCGTAATCGCCTCAGACACGCTGGCACAAATATCATTTAAATAATCCGATAGAAACTCTTCTATATTAGCCTGATCTTCCAGGAAGTACTTCACCGAGGTTTTAAGTCCGGAGAAGCTAAATTCAAAATCTTCATGCAACAAGGCTTGCGGAAAATCATGGAATAAAGGGTCCCCTTTTTTAGAACGCCGGTCGATTTCAGGCCCCGCCGGATACGGCAGACCTAATATCTTACCGATTTTATCAAAGGCTTCCCCGGCTGCATCATCACGTGTTTGTCCCAGTAGTTCATGTTCAAAAGGCCCGGTTACTTGCACCAGTTGCGTGTGTCCGCCGGATACGGTGAGAGATACAAACGGATATTTTGGGCGATGCTCAATAAAATTGGCATAGATATGAGCATCCATATGATTGACACCGATCAGCGGGATATCTCGTGCCAGACATAACCCTTTGGCAAAACAAAGCCCCACCAGTAAAGATCCCATGAGCCCGGGCCCCTGTGTTACAGCTACCGCATCAATTTCTTTAATATTGGAATCCGACTCTTCCAGAGCTTGCCGCACGGTTCGCCAGATCGTCTTGTGATGCGCCCGCGAAGCCAGCTCGGGGACTACCCCTCCATACTGCTCGTGTATCGACTGTGACGCTATGATATTTGATTGGAGTCCGTCATCAGTATATACCGCTGCTGCGGTTTCATCACAGGAAGATTCGATACCTAGGATTTTCATAAGTATTTTGTTATTCGCTAAATAGGTTATTTGTTACTTGGAAGCACTTATAACTTTTACAAATAACTAAAAACAGACATCAGCCGTTAAGCTACGCTCAGCATTCGCTCAATAGGCAAATGCGCTTTCTTCGCCAGCTCTTCCGGCACTTTAACCTCGTGTCGATCATATTTCAACGCCTCGTGCAATTTCTCCAGCGTAATCATCTTCATAAACTCGCAAACCGAATTCTCATTCGCCGGATAAAATTTCTTGCCTGGATTTTCTTTCCGCATTCGATGCAAAATACCGGTTTCCGTAGCTACTACAAATTCATCGGCGTCAGATTCACTTGCACGATTAAGCATACCGCTGGTTGAATGAATGTGTCCATCCTTGCAGTCGAAATACATGGCTGATTTCATCATACAAGAAGTTGAACAACCACATTCGGGATGGATCAAAATCTCTGCATCGGGATATTCCTTTTGCTTCTCACCTAAATTAAGTTCTCCAATTTTTTCGTGCACATGGCATGCCCCTTGCCAAATATTAAGTTCCCGGCCGGTAACCATTTCGATATATGAACCTAAAAACTTATCCGGAAGAAACAGAATCTCTTTATCCTCAGGAATCGATTCTACAATATCGACTGCATTTGAAGAGGTACAGCAATAATCACATTCCGCTTTAACCGCTGCTGTGGTATTGATGTAGGTAACTGCAACAGCACCCGGATGCTCGGCTTTCCAATCCCGAAGCCCCTCTGCAGTGATGCTATCAGCAAGCGAACAACCGGCATCCAGATCGGGAATCAATACTTTCTTGTCAGGGGAAATAATAGAGGCTGTTTCGGCCATAAAATGAACACCGCAAAAGACAATCACTTCGGCATCGGTCTTAGCGGCCTGACGCGAAAGTCCCAGCGAATCTCCGATATAATCTGCTATATCCTGCACTTCGGGAATTTGATAATTATGAGCCAAAATGACGGCATTTCGTTCCTCTTTTATCCGATTTATTTCTGATATAAGCTCTTGGGTATTCATAAAATCCCGTTTGGGTTAACTTTATTTCTGATAAATTTTAGACAATCTCTGACTGATATCAAACGCTTTCACCGAGTGTGTCAGAGCTCCAACGGAAATATAAGCGACACCGGTTTCGGCCACTTCTTTTATCCTTTTAAGGGTAATATTCCCGGAAGCCTCCGTTTTCGCTTTTTCGCCGATAAGATTAACCGCTTCCCTCATCATCTGAGTATTCATATTATCAAGCATGATCATATCAGCCCCAGCTTCCAGCGCTTTCCTGACTTCTTCCAGCGAGGTCGTTTCCACTTCGATTTGTACCTCCGGATGTTGTGCCCGAACCAGTTCAACGGCAGAAACGATTCCACCGGCAGCAACGATATGGTTATCTTTAATCAGCGCCATATCAAATAACCCCATGCGATGGTTAGTACCTCCACCGGCTGATACGGCATATTTATCGAGCTGACGTAAGCCGGGTACCGTCTTCCGGGTATCCAGAATCTTCGTCGGATAATCGGCAATAGCCTCAACCAGTTGATGAGTTTTCGTAGCAATACCCGACAACCGCTGCGCAAGATTAAGGGCGGTACGTTCCGCCGTCAGGATTGCCCGGCATGTACCTTCCATTTCGACAATATCCTGCCCGATTTCTACGCGGTCTCCATCTTCCACGCGTGGATGCCATTCCAACTCCGGATCCAGGGCCTTGAAAACCGCACGAGCTATATCCAATCCCGCTATAATGCCCGACTCCTTGGCTTGCCAAACGGCCGCGGCCTGCTGGTCCTCACCGATAATTGCATTTGTAGTGATATCTCCATCCCGGATATCCTCTTCAAAAGCGCGCGAAATTAACTCGTCAATGACATCCACATCCGGCCGTTTCAATTTTAAATCTATCATTATCACTATAAAACTTTCAGCTCAAAAGAGCCGTCTGATTATCTTTATATGAAAAGTGTTCTATTTTTGATCTGGAATCGGGATAATCACTGCGCGTATGAACGCCCCGGCTTTCTTTCCTTTGCAAAGCTGCTTTTGTAATAAGTTCAGCAATCTGTAACAACCCATTTGCCCGAATCCCGAAATATTCATCAGTATCTCGGGGATAGCTTTTAAGCAATTTCTTAAATCCTTGCAATGCTTTATGTAGGCCATCCGCGTGCCGACTGATTCCTACATAAGAACTGAGCAAATCAGACACTCTTTGCTGAAGAGCCAGGAATTTTTTCTCTTTACCGGGATCAACCTCCAGGGAATTTTTCATTTGAGCTTGGGCTGTAGAAACCGTTTCCAAATTTGCGGCATGATTAACTGCCCGCTGGCTGAATACCAGACATTCAAGTAAAGAATTACTAGCCAGCCGATTGGCTCCATGCACTCCGGTCGCTGCGATCTCACCCGCCGCATATAATCCTTTCACCGATGCTTGGGCTTCCAAATCTGTGTCTATACCTCCAATGCAATAATGGGCAGCCGGCGCAATAGGAATACCCTCGCTGGAAATATTGATCCCCTGCTTTTCAATTCTTTGCATCAAAGCAGGAAAGTGAACCTTAATCTCTTTAACGTCCAGATGACTCACATCCAAATATACATAGTCGCTTTGTTGCTGCTGGATTTGCCGAAATATTTCTTGTGAGACCACATCGCGAGGTGCTAATTCTTTTTGGGGATATTGTTCCATGAACCGTTCTCCCCGTTGGTTATACAAACGGGCACCTTCTCCGCGTACGGCCTCACTGATCAAGAAGGTCGATCCATCATCCGCATAAAAAGCCGTGGGATGAAATTGCACAAATTCCAGATCCTTGAGACGAGCCCCCGCATGACAGCCCAGCCACAATCCATCGCCGGTTGAAGTATGGGGATTAGTCGTTCGCCGGTATAAGCCCGAATATCCGCCGGTTGCCAATATAGTAACCGGGCTGTCGATACGTAACAAAGCATTTTCTCTATACTGATAAGCCTGGACCCCCAGGCACCGACCATCTTCTGCCAGAAGTCGATATACAAAAGCATGCGCAATTATCGTGATATTGGCTTTTTGGATAACTTGCTGAGCTAAAAATTCTACCAAGGCTTTGCCAGTAGCAGCCCCATTGGCATGGAGCACGCGTCTATTGGAATGGCCACCTTCTAAGCCCAAATCGAGGGATCCGTTTGTCCGGTCGAAAGGCATCCCGAGATCTACCAATTCCTGAACACGCTCTGCTCCTTCTTTAACTAGCAAATCCACTGCTTCGGAATGGCATAGCCCGCGGCCAGCTTCAAAGGTATCTTGCTTATGACTTTGATAACTGTCATCATTATTCAGAACGGCAGCAATACCGCCCTGAGCCCAGTAACTACTGCTGGCCTGGAGAGAGGATTTTGTAATTAAAGTTACTTGTCCATATTGGCTGGCACGCCAAGCGGCATGTAAGCCAGCAGCGCCACTGCCAATGATAAGAAAATCTGACTGTAAGGTAGTACTGTTCACTGCTTTGAATTTCTAAAATTCAGGCTAAATATAACGCTTTATTGGCAGTACACCTAAATACTATTAATGATATGGATAATAAAAAAAGCCCTTTACCTATTCTGGTAAAGGGCTCGAAAACTCACTGTTTTCTTACTTAGTTCTTATCATCGTCATCGACAACTTCGAAGTCGGCGTCAACAGCTTCATCTTCTTCGCTGCCTTCACCTTGCTCGGCTTGCGCACCGGCTGCCTGCTCACCATTAGCGGCACCTGCTGCCCCTGGTCCGGGTTGGCCTTGGTCCGCAGATTGATAGATTTCTTGGGAAGCAGCCGACCATGCATTATTCAATTCTTCCATGGCATCATCGAGTTCGTCAACTTTCTCTTCGTCATGAAGCTTTTTGACCTTCTCGAGAGCAGTTTCAATTTTTTCTTTGTTTTCGTCCGAGATCTTATCGCCATGCTCATCAAGCTGCTTGCGTGTTGAAAACACCAAGCTGTCTGCCTTGTTGAGCTTTTCAGCTTTTTCCCGAATTCTCTTGTCTTCTTCAGCATGCTCTTCGGCAGCTTCTTTCATCTTTTCGATTTCATCTTCGGAGAGTCCGGAAGAAGATTCGATACGAATACTTTGCTCTTTGCCGGTGCCTTTATCTTTAGCACTTACGTTAAGCACACCGTTAGCATCAATATCAAAGGTGACTTCGATCTGAGGAACGCCGCGCGGTGCTGGTGGGATACCGTCTAAATGGAACCGACCAAGAGTTCGGTTATCCTGGGCTTTAGCACGCTCTCCCTGTAACACGTGTATCTCAACGCTAGTCTGGTTATCAGCCGCCGTTGAGAACACTTCCGTCTTGCTGGTCGGTATCGTAGTATTGGCCTCTATAAGCTGCGTTGATACTCCACCAAGGGTTTCGATACCAAGGGAGAGTGGCGTAACGTCGAGCAGAACAACATCATCAACATCACCAGACATGACACCACCTTGGATAGCAGCACCAACGGCTACAACCTCATCTGGATTAACGCCTTTGCTTGGATCCTTGCCAAAGAAATCTTTTACAACTTGCTGGATCTTAGGAATCCGTGTAGAACCACCAACCAAGATCACCTGGTCGATTCCGTTTTTCGAAATTCCGGCGTCATCCAGTGCTTTCTTGCATGGATCAACAGTCTTCTGGACCAGATCATCGATCAATTTTTCAAATTGTGATCTTGAAACATCGATATTCAGGTGCTTCGGACCAGAATCCGTAGCCGTAATAAACGGTAGGTTTACATTAGTCTTTTGCGAACTTGAAAGTTCGATCTTGGCTTTTTCAGCAGCATCTTTCAATCGCTGCATGGCCATTGGATCGTCACGAAGATCGATACCTTCGTCTTTCTTAAATTCTTTTGCCAGATGATCGATAAGGCGGGAGTCGAAATCATCACCACCTAAGTGAGTGTCACCACTAGTCGATTTTACTTCAAAAACGCCATCACCAAGCTCAAGAATGGAAATATCAAATGTACCACCACCGAGGTCATAAACGGCAATGGTTTGATCCTGATCTTTTTTGTCAAGACCGTATGCCAGCGATGCGGCTGTAGGCTCATTGATAATTCGTTTTACATCAAGACCGGCAATTTCTCCAGCTTCCTGGGTAGCTTTTCGCTGAGCATCATTAAAATAAGCGGGAACCGTAATAACCGCTTCCGTCACTTTTTCACCGAGATACTCTTCCGCGGTTTGCTTCATCTTCTGAAGCACCATCGCAGAAATTTCCTGCGGCGCATATTTGCGGTCTTCAATCTGTACACGGGCCGTATCGTCATCTCCTTTAACTATTTCATATGAGGCTTGTTTTGCTTCTTCTTTAACCTCATTAAACAAACGACCCATAAAACGTTTAATCGAGGAGATCGTTTTGTCAGGATTTGTAATAGCTTGTCGTTTTGCTGGGGCTCCCACCAAACGTTCGCCGTCTTTGGAAAACGCCACAACCGAAGGAGTTGTTCGTCCACCCTCTGAGTTCTGGATTACTGTAGGTTCATTACCCTCCATAACAGCAACGCAGGAGTTGGTGGTACCCAAGTCAATTCCTATAATCTTTCCCATAATATTTAACTATGATTTTTTTGTTAGTTATTTCAATTCTTTGTGCAATTTTCGCTGATTCCTTTAAAATATCGCTGGATCAGGAGCTCTGCTCACTATCTCCGCAGAGATCGAGAGCACGGCTCCCTTACAGCATTATCTTATTACTTGATCGGAATCGATTTTGAGTCTTTGAGAACATCGGATTTGGGCATGGTAATCGTCAAAACCCCGTTACGAAACACGGCATCCGTCTCAGCCGCATTTACATTCTCCGGAAGCGCAAAAGAGCGCGAGAAAACACCGGCAGAACGTTCTTGTCGCCGGAATTTCTCTGATTCACCTAGCTCCTCCGTTCGTTCTCCTTTAACTGTAAGTACATGCTCTTTAAGAGCAATGTTAATCTCTTTTTTTGACAGCCCGGGCAAATCCAATTTAATGACGTATGTCTCATCGCTTTCGATGATGTCACAAACTGGGGTAAAGTCATGACCTCTATCTTCCAGCGGAACAATCCGCTCGACAAAGTCTTGTAAATCTTTACCTAACCGGGTTAATTGTTTTTCAATATCAATTGTAAATTCACTCATGGATTGAACCATTAGTTTGAGTTCACCATTATATGAGCAATCACAATGCCAAGCTTTATTGGCGGGTTTTATTTATGACGTATTGGCATTATTACGTCAACAATAATTGGAATTTGTCAGATTTGCGGATTGGCAGATCAATTCGTCAGAAGTGCCATGTCATTCCAAAAGGAGGGATAGGAAACCGAAACACATTCTGCATCCAATATTGTAGAAGAAGATTCTGCCATCAAACTTAATACGGCCGCTGCCATAGCAATTCGATGATCCTCTTCACTGTCATAGCTTGAGGCTTGGGGGATAAAATCAGAACGCCCTCTAATCTCGAAACCATCTTCATACTCTTCAAAATCGGCACCCGTCTTCTGCATTACTCCAGCAAGCGCTTTTAAACGATCGGTTTCTTTATGACGCAGTTCTTTTGCACCAGAAATCCGGGAAACGCCATCGGCAAATAGCATAGCAATTGCCAAAATAGGAATTTCATCGATGCAATTAGGCACAATATCTTTTGTAATTTCTACGGGGTATAGTTCTGAACTGCTAACGAATAGATCAGCTACCGGCTCAGCCCCTTCCGTTCGGAGATCTCGAACTTCAATATTTACTCCCATCTCTCGAAGAATATTCAAAGCCCCGGTGCGCGTGGGGTTCATACCCACATTTTTAAGCTCGATCTCAGCATCAGGATGAATAGCCCCTGCCACCAACCAAAAGGCCGCCGCCGAAAAATCATTTGGTATTCGATATGACTGCTTCGGAATTTGCTGATTCCGACTGGAACTGATTATTCTTTCACCCTGTCCTTCCCTTACTGGCAACTCCAATAAACGCTCGGTATGATCTCGACTGGGAATTGTTTCAATAACTTCGGTTGGTTCATCCCCAAACAATCCCGCCAGTAATACGCATGACTTAAGCTGTGCACTGGGAATAGGTAAGGGGAAATGAAGCGGCTTCAAAGGTCCCTTACGACTAATCTTAAGCGGAGCAAAATCATCTTCCCGGGCTTCGACGTTACATCCCATTCCCGTTAGGGGATCAATAATCCGTTTCATGGTTCGTCTGGATAATGATTCATCGCCAATAAGTCGGGCTGTTATACCCGCACCTGCAATTATACCGCTCAGCAAACGCATCGTCGTGCCGGAATTACCACAATCCAAATCTTCCTTCGGCTGCTGCAAGCCTTCCCGGCCAACACCTTCAACGAGAATGGTACGGTCCTCATCATTCAATTCTTTAATGGGTATCTCAAGTCTTCGAAGGCAATTCAATGTACTATGAGGATCGGCGGCCTCGGAAAAATTCTCAATTCGTGATTTCCCTTTATGAAGTGCCGCAAACATAGCAGCCCGGTGAGAGATAGATTTATCTGCCGGCAGGCGAAGGACTCCACATAATGATTTTGCGGGAGATACTTTTTTATCCATTGCTTAATCGGTATTTAACAGCTTTTTCGCTTCTTTTGCCTGCGGAGTGCCAGGATAATTCTTAATCAGAGTATTCAGCGCAGAACGTGCATTTCCCCGCTGGCCAAGTTGGATATAGCTCTCAGCTTTTTTTAGTAATGCTTTGGCTACCCATTCATCATAAGCCTCATATAAAATATTAACATTCGAGAAAGCTTTCACAGCAGCCTCAAATTGGCCCTGTTTCTGGTGCACTACGCCCAGCAGATATTGAGCTTCAGCCCCGACTTCGGTTGTATTGGATTGAGCAACCAAGGTCAATAAATCATTGGCCCTTTGATAATTTTCTTTTTGTATTGCAATTTTAGCAAGGCCTACTTTAGCCGGATCATAATCACTGTTTTGGTCCAATGCCGCCTGATACTGCTGTTCAGCCTTATCGGTATTATTCATTGCCAACTGAGCATTCCCCATCCCTATATAAGCCTGCTGACGATATTGGCTTCCTTTTTCGGAAAGACGCTTATAATAATTGAAAGATTGTTGATAATTAACCCTACTATAGGCTATACGTCCCAATGCTGCCAGAGAAGGGGCTGCACGCTCAGAATTCGGAAATTGTGAGACGACGGTTTTATACTCATTTATCGCCTTGTCTATCTGGCCGGTCTGTTCGTAGGCGTTCGCCAAGTTAAAATGGGCGTCAGGCAGCTGGTTCTGATTATTGGTAATACGGATATACTGCCGAAACTGACCAATAGCTGCTTTATAGTTACCTGATTGCATCAAATTATCAGCTTGCCGATATCTCAGGCGATCGGCCATAGACGTTTGGGGATGTTCGGAGAGAAAGCCTTCCAAAATAGCCGAACTCGAATCAGATTTACCAGAAGAAAGCTGGGCATATTGAATACCGTTAACCGCTTCAATAATATAGTCACTTTTGGGATATTTTTGCATCACCTCTTTATATGCTGAAATCGCTTTCTGATATTCACCGGCATTGTAATAGGCATCCCCAATATTATACTGTGCTCTCGCCGCCCAGTTTGTATTCGGATATTTGTTGATGACCGTTTTAAATTCCTTAATAGCCTGAGAATAATTCCCCGAATTCAAATAGATATAGGCGATATTGTACTGGGCCTGCTCACGCAGTTTACTATAAGGATATATCCGTAGAAATTTTCGGAATGTGGATACCGCTTCGTAGGTTTGCTCTGCCCGGTAATGACAGTTAGCAATCTGGAACATGGCATAATCCCCACCCGGCTCTGCCCCAATAGCTTTTTGATAATATTCGATAGCGTTGGAGTATTGGCCCATCGCATAATAAGAGTCTCCAATACGAAGTTTTGTATCCGTTTTGTACGGATATAAAGCTACTTTCGGTGGCTTATATTTTTCAAGAAATGTCTCGAATGGAGTAATAGCATGCTGAAAGTCCCCCATTTTAAAATAACTCCATCCCAACGAATAATTGGCTGGACCTACTAATTTGTGATCGGGATATTTTTTAATAAACTGGGCAAACTCGTTGCTGGCAGGACCAAAATCCTTCATGTGATAATAAGAATCAGCACTCCAGAAAAGTGCTTCTTTACCCAATTTCGAACTGGGAAATTTCTCATTTAGTGATTCAAATATTGGTTGAGCCTGTTTATAGGCTTGGTTACTATATTGAACCCACGCCTTTTGAAAACGGGCTTGTCTTTTTATAGCCGGATCAACATCCGTCACTTTCTCAGCTGCATCAAAAGCCTGCAGAGCACGCGTATATTCCTTATTGGCGTAATAAGACTCACCGAGTAGCGTGTAAATCTTTCCTTTCCAATCGAGTTTTCGATCACTGCGGACTAATGGCAATAATACTTCAATAGCCTCTGGGTAGTTCCCCATCTCATAGGCAGTGATTGCCCACTCATAATAAGCTTGCTCAACCCAAAGTCCTTTTTTGAAGCGCTTCCCAAACTGTCGAAACGTTTCGATTGCCTTGGCATACCGCGAACCAAGTTTTTCATTCACCGCCTTATAATATAATGCCTTGCGAGCCAGCTCATCAGATCCTTTTGCCGCCTTCCCAAACTCATCCGCAGCCCAGTGATATATTTTCTGTTTATGGTAAACCCATCCCAAACCATAATGGGCAACCCGAACTTTGTCGGTCCCCTTGTTCATATTGATGTACTGCAGGTAATATTTCGATGCCTCATCAAAATTATTGAGATAGTTATAACTTTCGGCAACCAGGTAAACAGCTTTCGATTTCAGCTCATCATCCAGATAAGGCATTGCGTTCTGAAATGCCTTTATCGCCTGCTTATATTCTCCCTGCTGGTAGTACGACTCTCCCAGCGCCGTGCCGATACGCCGGGTCATCTCATTATTAGGATAGCGATCCTTCAACACTTCAAAAGCCACTGTTGAAGAATCGTACTTATTTTCGCTAAGATATAAGCGTCCGCGGGCATACAGCGCCTTGGGCGCCCATTCTGACTTGGGATATTTATCAGCGAGTGTTAAAAAATAAGATCGTGCCTGCTGGTTATTACCATCCGCCACAGAAGCTTCGGCCATCCAGTAATAGGTTCTGGCTCCTTTTTTCTTATTTAGTCCGTAATTGACCGCTCGTTTATAATAATCGAGTGCCTTTTCGTATTTCTGGTCTGTCTCGGAATTGCGAGCAAGCTCAAACAAAAGCTTAGTCGAAAAATAAGATTTGGGATATTGGTCGATAAAATGTTCGTAATAAGCGGATTTGTTTAAAGAATCAGACCGGCCCTTTGATCGGGACAGATAATAGTCAGTGGAAATATGTAATCCGTTATCTTCATGCTGAGACAGAAATTGGCTTAATTCGTTAGCGGCCTGTTCATATAATCCCCTTTTAAACAAATTTATCCCTTGCTCATAATGCTCAGTAGAGGCATGTTGAACCTCTTGGGCTTGCAAAAAGAAAGGGCAAATCAGGATAATAATAAATAAGCCGAGAATTCTACGAATGTTTAGCATTTGGCGGAAAAACAGTTTCTGTTTCAGTTATATCTGAATATATCAAGAATTGCATTTTTGTTCCTTAAAAAGAGAAAGGAGAATATAATCTACATGTCAATGTATTTTAGCAATTCATCGGCACGATGTTCCAAATCTTCTCCATAAACAGTGCTTTCAGATTCGGCCAAGACATTGTATCCATAGCGTTGGAGAGCGGCCGTTACACGCGTAACATCTCGCAGGTTCAGCTTAAATGACACTTCAAATATTTGTTTAGTATCATCAGGGGATTCTACCGTTACTCCGAGAATTTTAGCCCCTTCCGTCTCAATAATCTGAACGAGTTCTGAAATGGAAAAGTCAATAGGATCCAAGGAAACCGTTATGACCGAACCGGATTCGGTAAGATTTAGCATCTTGGAAAGTGCCTCAAGCACTTGTTGCTTGGTCATTATTCCCAGGAATGTACGTTCTTCATCAACAACCGGGATGATGCGCAATTCATATTGAAACATTAACCGTGCTACCTCAAAAATATGCTGGCCCCGGAATACTTGAACCGCTTCGTCCAAATCCAAATCGGAAACTATTGCATTTTCATCGGCTCCTTCAAATCTATCGGACCTAAGTTGGCCAATTAGCTTGTGAGTGGTATTATCAACCACAGGTAAGACATCCACGTCCAGTTCAACCATCCGTCTCTTGGATTCCTTAACCGTATCACCGCTTTTAAGCGGTTCAAAATTGGATTTTATGATAGACTTATTAGCAAGCATCCGTAAATCATTTAACTTTCATTTAAATATACAGAATCGGGAGTATCAATTTTTTCGAGCATTGTTTGTAAGCGCATAAAATCTGGCTTTGCTATACTAAATGTAAGCTTTATATCTGATCCTACGTACTTTTTTTCCAAGATGTTTGCTACGCGGTGTAAAAAAGCTACACCTTCGTACTTTGCAGCAGGAATCGTCATTGTTTTTGTAACGAAATCTTCTTCAACAAGTTCCTTAATACGGTTTTCAAGTTTACCAAGTCCAATTCCGCGTTCGGCTGAGGTAAAAACAGCATCCGAATAAGCCCGCTTCAATTCTTTTATTCGCTGGCTATCAATACAATCCACTTTATTAAATACTAATAGTGATTTCTTGCCATTCACCCCCATATCTTCGAGCGTATCGTTGACTACCTCGATATAATCTTCAATCATCCGGGAAGAAGCATCAACCACGTGCAACAGAATATCACATTCCCGTACCTCGTCTAATGTCGATTTGAAGCTCTCTATTAAGTCGTGAGGCAATTTACGGATGAATCCGACAGTGTCGGACAATAACATATCATAATTAGCTACCTGGTACTGCCGAACAGTAGAATCCAGTGTGGCAAATAACCGGTTTTCTGCCAGCACTTTAGTATCAGTCAGCGCATTCATTAGTGTTGACTTACCAGCGTTGGTGTAACCAACAAGCGATATCCGCGTCAGATTAGAACGCCCTTTACGCTGCGTCTGTCGCTGCTGATCCAATTTTTCCAGCTTCTCTTTGAGTCGGGCAATCCGTTTGTCAATCATACGACGGTCCATCTCAATCTGAGATTCACCGGGCCCCCGTGTACCGATACCACCCTGCTGACGAGAAAGGTGAGACCAGAAGCGCGTAAGTCGTGGCAACAGATATTGCAACTGGGCTAACTCAACCTGCGTTTTAGCTGCTGCTGTTTTTGCCCGTGAAGCAAAGATATCAAGGATCAAGCCACTGCGGTCTAATACCTTGGTTTTGGTTTCTTTCTCGATATTACGGATTTGGGTGGGCGACAGATCATCATCAAATATCAAGGTATCGATTTGCTGTTCGCCAGTTCGACGTTTAAGCTCCCTTAGTTTACCTGAACCTACATAAGATGAAGGATCCGGATGAGTTCGATTCTGTAAAATTTTATTAATCGTCTTGCCACCTGCCGTATAGGTTAGCAATTCAAGTTCATCCAAATATTCCTCAGCTTGCAAACGAGGCGTTTCGGGCCCATAAACTCCAACGAGCAAAGCCCGTTCTTGAACTACATCAGAATTTCTTATTTCTTCGAACAAATGTGTACTAGTATAAAGTTATGAATTTTGATTTATGTTAGGATTATCAAATCTCTTCTACGTTAATATCTTCATTTATATAACAACGAATTCGGTTCCCGAGTTTATGTGAAATTAGCTTTTTAAAGGATTCCTCTCGTTTTTCAGGAACATCCAACTCTAGGCGAATTAAATTATCCGGAACCTTGGTATTTTTAGTATTATAGATAAAAATATAACGGGTTTTATTTCCTTTTTTCCTTTCTACAAAATCACGGATTTGGTGCCAGGCCACCGTCTGAGAAGGTTCGTTAACGTTTTTTACAATACCATGATCTGTGATAAATCGTTTGGTAGTAAAAAAACTAGTCGTAAACCAACAGCAACCCAGCCAAGCATAAAATCCAGCCGACAGAATCTCTTCAGCAGAGCCGCGATAAATCGAGACGCCCCCTATCAAAACAGTAGTAACTAGAAATAGTGTGGAAAACAAAGGATACCCGTTCATTTTCCCCGACTTCCAACTAAGCCGTACATTTCGCAAACGAATCACATTAGCAACCGTATTCGTTGCCAAAATAGCAGCACCGAGCGTAAATGTGCCCAAAACCAGCCAAAAGATAATATTTAAATTACTTTCCAGCATAAACAATCACGAAATGGATTCGGCTTTATACAAGCGCGAAATTAAAGTCTCTGTAAGTAAAAAAAGCAAAGCTGCCCAAATAAACCAGTTCCAAATCTCTTTTCCGAAAACAGCCGTATCAAGTTTTTCATTTAATTTGTCCATTGTAAGATCTTTCGCATTAATTACGGCGTTTACACTCAGGTTATGATGCTGAATACTTTGCCATTGGTTTTCTTTTAACGTATTAAAACGCGATTCCATTATACTTTGATTTACGGCAATTTTTCGGCTTCCTTTTCCAGTGTCAATAGTTAAAATCCCCGGCTTCCACTCCCTGCCTTTATAACTAATTCGAACCCCGTCTGCACGCCTTTTGATATTTGGTTTATATTCTTCCCCATTAAGGCGAATAGAGATAGCTGACGACTCGGTCTCTCCCTTCCATTCAAAAGGCTCTCCAAGTTCATGCTGTTGCAAACCACCGTCTTCTGATGAGGAGGCATATAGAATACTACGATAATAAAGCGGTGCAAAAAGCGGATTCACCGGAAAATTCGACCACCCGGGGTCTGCCCCTATTGAAGATACCAGTAACATTCCTTCTCCAAATTGCTGTTCCGCCAGCAGGGGATCGCCGTTCGAAACATTCAAAATATCAAGTGCCCCCGAATTAGATGGCTTTTGATAGCGATAATAATAGAATAGCGAAGGACGCTGCACATTGATGGATTCATCCTCCTTTTTCGAGAATAAATCGTTAATTATAGGATGCCCTTCTTTTAAAGGTGACATTTTGACGACTGGCTTAAATGATGCGTATTCGCCTACCACATTATTAAACCTGCCAGCATTAAATAAGGCAAAAAATTGGTTATAATTTTCAATATCTCCTTTTTCGGATGGGAAAAATAATATGCCCTTTCCATTTTGTACATATCGCTGCAAATCCTGGTACCAGTATTCTGGTATTTTATCGAGACCGTCCAATACGATACTATCATAATTTTGCCAGTGAGCCTGGTCAACTTGGTCAACCGACCTCTCGTCAAACGAAATTTGGGCATTAGTCTGATGAGCCGCCTCCAGCGCCGGTGCCAGGTAGGAGGTAAATGAAGACTGCTTTTGTTGATTTTTCACCAATAAGACTGAACGTGTTTTAGGGACACAAATCACAAAATACCGCGTATTGTCATAATCCACCTCGTCTCCCTCGATAATAACACGACCGGCTAAATCCCCCACTTTTTCCGGCACAATCTGAAAGGTAAACTCTTTACTTTGGCCCGGCTGGAGCGAAACTTCATATTGCCCGGAAAGCTCTCCTCCGACTTCCAGGGAGACAAATTGATTGGCTGCGGCTGCATCTCCAACATTTTCGACTTCCGCAGCAAGTGTTATAGGTGCCCCCTTACTCAACATCTGACTTTTCAACTTAAGGGATGATATCGCCAGATTTTGCTGCTTCGTTTGTTCCAATGTGATAAGCTGAACAGAAACGGCTTTCTTATTGGCACTTTCTCCTTTAATATCCAGATCCCTGACCTCCCCAAGCTGACTTTTCTGTCCATCTGAAATTACATACATAATCGCCTGGGATTGTGGGGCTGCCTGCAATTGCTGATAAGCGTTCTTGAACTTCTCCTTGGTATAATGAGCTGAATTTACGGCTGTTATCTTATCTGCCGCTGCCCGAGCTCGGGCAGCACTGCTAAAAGACCGATTGCCGCCCCCATCTTCATTGGTTGTCAATATCAAGAAGTTGTCACCATCACTTCCATTCTTTAAAATTTGCTTTGTTACATCTTTTGCCTGATCGATAAGGGGACCATGGCTGCCAACTCGCTTCATACTGGCACTGTTATCAATCAATATAGCTACCGCTTTGGGCTCGCTGGAACTTACCGACCCGGTTAGTGTTGGAGGTAAAAAAGGACGGGCAAGTGCCAATGCCAGGAACAAGACTGCCAAAGCCCTTAAAGCCATCAGTACATATTGTTTGATTCGTATGCGACGAATTGTACTTTTACGAAGTTCATTGAAAAACGTAAGGGTTGAAAATGAGATCTTCTGCGGTCGGCGTAAGTTTATAAGATGGATAACAACCGGAATAGCCACTGCAAATAGCCCAAATAAGAAAAAGGGATTTAGAAAGTTCATTTATATTAAAAATTGTTACTTTTAGCTGGCAACCCTGCTTTTTTGATAATTTAAGTAAACCTATAAAAATAAAGGCGATTAAGTAATAACTAACCGAGAAAATTTTCTCCTATAAATGAATTTACAGAAATTTCCAGCGTTTTTTATTCTGGCAATATTTTTGATTAGCTCCTGCTCTTCGGTTCCTGAGGATCCCTGGTCGAATGCCATCCCGAAAAATGCCCCTTTTGTGATTATTCCTTCTCAAAATGCTACGCTCAATTCGGTACTGAATTCTTCTTATACCCCTTTTCTGGATGACATTACTTCATCAGCCAATCAACTTCTTTCGCAAGTAGATTCTACAGCCTCTGCCCCGATACCACTTAATGGTATTATACTTTATCCCGGAGCCAATAATCAATTGGAAACGGTATGGATGGCCCAAGCCCCCAACGGTTTCATCAAACTGATGAAAAAAAATTTCTACGAGAACTTTACCCAGAATCATTACTATTTCCATAACATTCTAATTCACAAATTACATCTGCAAAACCGGATTCTTTACGCTACACAGATCCATCGACATCTAATGTTATCGGAATCGAGTTTAGGTATTGAGGATGCTATTCGAGCTTACCTGGGAGATCTGCCAAAAGCCGATTTGTCGAATATTACACTAAATCCTGGACACCTGCTTATGAATACTCCGGCCTTAGACGGTTGGATAGAACAGTTAGCTAAAGTCATTTACCATCCTACGATCGAAAATGCTCTCAAAGGCACAAAACCAGCCCTGCTCTCCTTCTCGGAAAGTGGCGAACAACAAAATCGTGAATTCCAGCTTGCCGGTTCTATACCCATGGATAATGAAGGAACTGTATCTACGGATTTGGTAGCTGCGTTTTCCAGTGCAAACGCCCCCATAACGCTTGATCGTTATATTTCTTCGAACGCAGCAGCATTTGGACTTTTCCGCCTTGCTCCTAGTCTGGCCCCACCGGCATCGTTACCGGATACAACTCGACTCGATTCCATCCTCATGAAGAAGGATGTGCAATATTCTAATATGGCGAAAGCGTTAGATAAAGAATTTTCTCTTGTGATGTATGCCCAGTCGGGTTTTCTAACGACAGGCGAACATTTGTTTTTACGAAAAATTTCCGATCCTTCATCCCTAAATCAAGAACTAACAAAGCTGGCTAATGACAATCTTATCCAACAAAAGGGAAATACTTACTTTATCAGAAGCCGGGCCATAGCCCAAATGATAGGAAGCTCATTATGTTCATTTAAAGATTTTTACTTGTCGGTAAATAACGATGTAGCCATTATCTCCAAACGCAAGGGACTGGTAGAGATGGTTTCATCTGATCACGATCGCAGGCGTACTATTTACTATGAACAACAATTCCGCGATATTAAAAACAAACTTGCTGATCAGGTTAGTGGTCTTTTTATAACCAATAAAGACTTTTATTCTTTTTTAAAACCTTTTCTCGGTCCCAATAATTATGTAAATGCCATAACATCAAAATTTGATATTCTGGCGGCCTCTGCTTCGCTTCATAAAGAGAATGACAAAAAGAGCTTAGATTTTAGCCTCAATACCTATCAGACAAAGAGTCGTACTGCACCCTATGAAGAGAAATGGCTTTTCCCAACCGGAGCTGATCTTTCCGGCAAGCCGGTTCTGGCTGATATCGGAGGCAGTTCGCAAGACGAAACGATCTTTGCAACCAAATCGGGCGATTTATATGCACTGGCCTCCGACGGGACTTTGGTGATGCAGGCAAATACAGGTACCGACAAACCGGTTGGCTCACCCGTTGTTTATGACTGGTATTCTACCAATCAAAATGTGATACTGCTAGCCGCCGGCAACAAAATTTATGGCTGGAATGACAATGGGAACCCACTGCCAAAGTTTCCCTTCACACTGCCGGAAAAAATAACCTCTCCTCTTGTAATAAACGATGTGGATCGAAATGGCTTGCCCAATGCATTGGTTGCCACTGCCGACCGAAAGCTTCACGTTCTCAATGGTCGTGGAGAGGATATGGATGGCTGGCCCGTCATGACAAACGCAGGCATTCAAACCAAACCTACAGTCGAAGAATATAAAGGAACGGTATCCGTTATCGCTTTTTCTGAAAATGCCGTACATGCCTGGAATGCTAATGGAACCCCTAAAAAAGGGTTTCCTAAATTCCTGAATGCCTCACTAAATGGATCCCCAATAATTTACAAAGGGGATATTTTGGGGAACGCAGCAGATGGATACATTTATTCCATAGGTCCCAAAAAGTTATTTGCAGATTCATTAAATGCCCTAGAGACAACCTCAGATTCCTCAGATATCGAGGCTGTATATGCTTCTAATAGCTCTTTAACTGGTACGCCTTCAATCCAAAACCTAACCATCAAGAATAACGATAACGTTTACCAGGAACCCATGATAATCACGATGAGTTCCAATGGCTCTATCTTTCTCATGAGCACTAATGGGACCCTTCGTTTTACACAGAATATGGGACAACCAGCCGCTCCTTCATTTTCACCGTTTATTACGGATATAAACAAAGATAACCAAGAGGATATCGTAGCCCTTGCCAACTTTGGACGATTATATGCCTGGCAAGTCAGCGATGGAAAGCGTCTTTATACTGTTCCCACTTCCGCCATGGGCTATCCCATTGTCACAGATATTGACGGGGACGGCTATAATGAACTTATAGCGCAAACCCAGGAAGGCTTAAGATGCTGGACGATTTACGGAGGGCAGACCAATGACCAATGACCAATTATCAATGATCATTTGTCAGAAATAACCTGGAATTCAAGAAGTTAATTGTTCATTATTTATTGATCGCTGTTAAACGATTTCCCCGAGGGCTTCCTCGAGATACTCATACTGGAATTTAAAGCCGTGCTGCTGCAATTTTTTGGGTTGCATACGCAGGCTCATAAGGATAGGGACTGCAGCTTCGCCCAAGATAAGTTTAATTATCGATTCAGGGACTCTAAAAAATGACGGGCGGTGAAGCTGCTCGGCTAGTGTATGGGTAAATTTATCCATCGTAACCGGATTCGGAGCATTTAGATTGTAAGCCCCCTCAAAATCTTTATTGGCAATGGGATAAGTAAGTCCCCGGCACAGGTCAAGCATGTGTATCCACGGAAAATACTGGTCTCCGCTGCCAATGGAGCCACCAACAAATAATTTAAAAGGCAGCAGCAATTGTTGCAACACTCCACCATCCCGTTCCAAAACAATGCCAATTCGTGGAATTGCCAGCCGAACACCAAGGTCTGTTACAGGCTGAGCTGCTTTCTCCCAGTCGATACAAACCTGGGCCAGAAAATTATCTGCTGGCTCAGCAGACTCATCCAAAACGTTATCGCCACCATCTTTATAATAGTTTGCAGCAGATGCCGAAATCATTAAGTCTGGCCGATTATTAGTCTGTTCAATAGCTTCGACAAGCTGATCAGTAGTACTTATACGGCTCGAATAAATTTTTTTCTTGACTTGATCGGTCCATCGTTCTCCGAAAATTGGATATCCCGCCAGATTTATTACAACGTCTGCTTTCTCCATCTCAGGGACTAAATCATCATCCCAGGAAACAAACCGCTGATTCTTGGCCACTTCCCCGGCATATTGATCGGGATCACGGGTAAGTATGGTCAGCAAATGACCATCCCGCAGTAACACTGTTCGTAAATAAGACCCGATAAATCCCGTTCCACCCGTAATAAAAATATTCATAAAAAATCGATTTCTGTATTTAAGTTGCAATCCATTACATTAAAAAGAAGTTTAACATTCCCAAACCGCAACAGAGCTCTAAAATAATGAACACTAGATACAGAAACATAGTGGTTACTACAATTCGTATCATCTTGGGGCTCCTCTTTTTAGTCTCCGGCGTTGGCAAGCTTATAAACAGTTCTGATGCCCAATACTTGGTAGAACTGCTGGCCACAAAATTTTTCTGGCTGATCGAATATAAGTACGCGATCGTTATCACCGTCACTATTATAGAACTAATTCTGAGTGTACTGCTGCTGTGGGGACGTTACCTGAAAACAGCATTGATCGGATCCTTTATCTTATTGCTTAGCTTTACTACTGTATTGGCCTATTTCTATGTAAATGGAATGACCGTGGAAGAATGCGGCTGCTTCGGAGCTTTCGGCGGAGGCGGCGGTACAGAATTTACGCTGATAAGAGATTTGGTGCTGATTGGGCTGGTTGTTGCCGGATTTTTGCTGGCCAAGAAGCAAAAACAGCCAAACCCAGAAACAGTTTGAACTTAGTTTTTGCAATTTACTATTTGCTCTACTATTCCACTTCCGGTGGATTTGGGATGTTCCCGTCATACCATTGGGTTAGCTGTTGCAAAGCAGAACGGTATGGACGAACGGCCGGCCAGTCAGGCTTGGTTGGCTTGATATAACGAATCTTTCTCTGCTCTCTCTCCATTCTCATACCATCGATCATCTTCTGCTTTTGTTGATCAGTAAAATACTTATTTGACTTTATATCAGTGATTTCCTCTTCATAATCTGCCTTACTTTCGGCAAGATCATCAGCTGTTTCCATTGCTGATATCGCTGCATTGATGCGTTCTTTAGCGGCATCGAATACACTAACCTGCCAGCCGCGTGACTTCAACAGGGTTTCCCGTTTGGCAAAAAATGCATGGACAACATCATCGTAATCCGCCGCATTGGCTTTCATCTTTTTTTGAAGTTTGGCCACAGCAATCCGGGTTTTGATCCAGTCTCTAACCAGAGATTTGGTTAATTGGAGGGAGTCGCTGGTAGTCTCATACGTTTTCACGGTTAATGAAGGAGCGGCCCGGCTTTGGAAGATAACACAGAGCACAAAAAAGCTCACTAACACTAAACGCGCCACCGGCATAGATGCGAAGGTAATAGTTTTGTCGTATTCGGGAGCCATAGATGTTATTGTTATTTTGAATTAATTGAAGATAATAAACGCTCGCTCAATATACCCTGGGTATTGGGCGACCAAAATCTTGGCACTCCTTCGATTTCAAGTGGATTTCATTGAAATGCCGAGTCCGCTCGCATTATTCAACACAATCTCTTTATTGGGAGCCAGCTTCAACCCCTCGAAAGGATCGTCCTGAATCAACAGAAACCCATCCAGATCTATATAATCGGCCCAGGTTCCGATAAGTGCGGCAGCTGAAATCGCCAGTGAGCTCTCAACCATACAGCCAACCATTACTTCCAACTCCAGCTGACGAGCCTTTTTAATAACCTGTCTCGCTTTTACCAAGCTGCCTATTTTGTCCAGTTTGATATTAATCCCATCAAATTGATGAGCAATTTGCTCCAGATCTTCATTCCCGAGAAAACTCTCGTCGGCCATGATCGGTAGCGGCGACCATTCTTTAAGCGACCGTAACTCTTTATGCATTGAAGAAGGCATCGGTTGTTCAATCAACTCTATATGCTGATCCGCAAGGAAAGTAATCCGCTTTTTAGCTGTTTCAAGATCTCCCCATCCTTCATTGGCATCAACGCGGATTGTTTTATCGGTGATCTTACGAATAGCTTTGATGATTTT
>Ga0209918_1000189_pt1 | contig 46117 bp, 37 predicted proteins | sample SalPonD_shore_MG_FD_185712 | JGI IMG/M metagenome (GOLD analysis project Ga0209918, IMG submission 185712) | Salt pond soil microbial communities from South San Francisco under conditions of wetland restoration - Salt Pond MetaG... | ecosystem: Environmental > Aquatic > Marine > Intertidal zone... | reverse complement strand
CGCGGAATAATAGGGGACAGACCCCAATTACCGCATGGAATTGAGGCATGTGCATGACAAGGCGAGCCGCGTTGGTTAGCATCATGCCCTCGGGTCGAAACGAAAGGGCAGGGGGTGATGCCGAGGCGGTCACGCCTGGTTTTGTCGGGGATTCCGGTTCACGTGATCCAGCGGGGGAACAACCGGGGGGCGTGCTTTTTCGCAGACGGGGATCACCGCTTCTATCTTGAGTGGCTCGAGGAATACGCGCATACGTGTGGTTGCCTGGTGCACGCGTATGTGTTGATGACGAATCACGTCCATCTTCTGGTCACGCCGCAGTCGAGCGATTCCGTTGGGGCGTTGATGAAACGCCTCGGGCAGAGGTATGTGCAGTACGTCAACCGGACGTACCGGCGTAGCGGCACCCTCTGGGAGGGGCGCTTCCGGTCATGCCTGGCACGGGATGCTCACTACGTGCTCGGCTGTTACCGGTACATCGAACTCAACCCGGTGCGTGCGTGCATGGTGAGTCATCCGGCCGAATATCGCTGGTCGAGCTTTCGTGCGAATGGCCAGGGCGAGCATTCGTCATTGCTGACGCCCCACGCGCACTACGAGGCAATGGGACAGGGCGATCGGGACCGGCAGACCGCATACCGAGAGCTGTTTCGGCATGAGCTTGATCCGGGCGTAATCGACGAGATCCGTTCAGCGACGAACGGCAACTACGCGCTCGGGAACGAGCGGTTCCGGAAGGAGGTCGAGGCGGCGCTGGGGCGAAGGGCCTCGCGCGGTCGCGCAGGACGTCCTCGGAAGTCGCCCGATGCGGCAACCTGGGAGTAATGACAACCTGCCCGGCGATGGGGCGCCGACTCGACAATTGGTGTCTGTCCCCTATTTCTCAATGGCCGCCTGCGCCTGAGTTCCACTTACAGCGTCACCCAAGAATGGGGGCATTACCCTCCCGGAAAACCGGGGTAGTTCAGTATTGATTGACCGGTCAATCAAGCTTTGCTACGTTCCTGGAAGGTTCCAAACTGTCCAGCTCGAGTGTCGACTGTGGATCACAGTCGATCAAGGGAGCGGTTATGTCCCAAGACGCGTTTGAGACAGAATTCAACGGCCTGAAGCGGGCACAGCCGGGCCTCCCAGCCGCTTGGTATTTCGACGCCGAACACTACGCTCGGGAGATCGACGCGATCTGGCGACGGGAGTGGGTTTGTGTCGGTCCCACGGCCGGTCTCGAGGAGTCGGGCGCATTTCGGGTCATCGAGCTGGCGGGGGATCAGTTGCTGACGGTACGAGGCGAAGACGGGGAACTTCGCGTGGTCCACAATACTTGCCGACACCGCGGTTCCAGGCTGTGTACCGCGTCGTCCGGGCGGTTCGATCACGGACGCATTGTCTGCCCCTACCACCAGTGGAGCTATCGCCTTGACGGGACCCTTGCCGCGACTGGAAGGATGCGCCCTGTCGCGGGTTTCGCGCGCGACGATTTCCCACTCTACAGCGTAGCAACACGCCAATGGGGTGGCTTGCTTTTCGTATCTCTTGCGGAAGATCCGCCGGACTTCGACGCCACCTTTGGGGTTGAAACGTCTCGGCTCGGACGTTGGCCACTGGATGAGCTGAAAGTTGGATACAGCTACAGACGCACGCTGCAATGCAACTGGAAAGCGTTTTGGGAAAACTTCAACGAATGCCTGCATTGTCCGAACGTGCATCCGGAGCTTTGTGACTTGGTGCCCCTTTACCGTCGCGGTATCATGGAACCCGAGGATGATCCCGCTTGGGCTGAGGCGCGAGGCCATGACCCCAGATTCACAGGCGGGTTACGTGAGGACGCGGAGAGTTGGACACCCGATGGACAACGGTGCGGCCCGACTTTCGATACCCTATCGGAAGATGATCGCGCCCGCGGCCATACATACGCTGTACTCATGCCGTCACTGTTCGTCGTAGGCCATCTCGATCACGTACGTGCAGTGCGGCTGAAGCCGCGTGGCCCCGAAGAGACCGAGCTTTGCGCCGACTGGCTGTTCCCACCCGAAACTCTTGATAATCCGAGCTTCGATGCAGCGGCGACGACGTCGTTCGCTACCAAGGTGATGGAGCAGGACGGTGCCGCATGCGAACGTAACCAACAAGGTTTGCGGTGTTCGCGCCATACCCGCGGCGTACTGATGCAAGAAGAGTATGAGCTCTTCGCGTTCCACGAGTGGGTGCGCGAACGGTTGGGTGAGCTCTGACATCGAAGCAGCGAACGGGGTCAGATCCAGAATCGTAGCGTCTGTCTATTCCGCCCGATCGGCACCAGGAACAATCGGGGCCACCCCAGACTCCATTTCGTTTCTTCCGCGCTGACCGTAGAGCGGGACGATATCGGCCTCAGACCTGGGCGCTGGGCCGGCGGCTTACCGCCGCATGCCAACGGGCGATGTTGGCCTGGTCGACCCCGGGTTCGATCTTCAGTGCGCCTCTGGCAAATTCGATGGCCACGAAGGCCGTGATGTCCGCCACGGAAAAGGTATCGCCGGCCACGTACTCGCTCTCGCCGAGGCGCTCGTCCACGTCCCCGAGGAAATCGCGGTAGCGCTGCGCACCGCGCTCTGCGAGCGCATCGACCTGCGGCACCTTGTGTCTGCCGGGCACGGCGCGGTCCTTGAACCCCGGCACGCGGTTGCGGAATCCCTCCGCCACGGCGAGGTAGCCGTCGAACTCCACGCGGCGATTCCACATCGTCACCAGTGCTTTGGACTTGGGATCCGACCCCATCAGCGGAGGATCGGGATGCAGGGCCTCGAAGTACATGCAGATGGCATCGCTTTCACCGATGCACGTCCCGTCGTCGAGTTCCAGCGTGGGTACCGTCGCGTAGGGGTTCATGCGGCGAAACGCCTTCGAGAAATGCTCGCCGGAACGCAGGTCGATCTCCTGCATCGGAACGTCGATCCTCTTCTCGGCGATGAACATCCTCGCCCGGCGCGGGCTGGGGGCCGTCTTGCAGGTGTACAGCAGCATGAGTCGTTCTCCGCCTGATTCGTCCTGGCCGCAATAAGCAGCGAACGGGGTCAGGCCTTGCAATCATGCACATTGGTTATCGGGTCGATGTCCGATCGCGTGACCATACGCCGAACCGTGCCGCATGGCGCCGCGCGCGTTTCGCGGACCGATGATCACCACACCAGGTCGTCAGGGATCGGAAAATCCGCATACGCATCGTCATCCGATGCGGTGCCCTCCGTATTCAGCACCAGCAGTGCCTTCTCGTCGATGTCCCGGATCCGTTCCGCCGTTGCCTTCGGCACCAGCTCGTAGCCGTCGCCGTAGGTCACGAGCGCGATCTCGCCGTCGGCCAGGCGCTGGTGATGCTCCGGGCTGAGCCATACCTCCTTGATCTTCCGGCCGCGCGTGAAGCGATAGACACGCTCGCCGTCGCCACGCTTGATGCGGTGGGTGTCGACGATCTGGCGGATCCGGGCGGCCGTCTCCTTCGCGCGGCGGCGTGCCTCGCGCTTGGAGTTGGTCGCGCGGTCGCGCTCGGCCTTTTCGGCGCGCTCGCGCCCGGCGGCCTCTGCGTGCGGATCGGTCGCGGCCGGCTGGCGGCGCGACGGCTTGCGTCCCTTTCGATTCTTCTTCTTGTCCTGCCTGGCCTTGCGGGCCTGCTTCTCGTCGGCCAGGCCGAGTTGCTTGAGTTGATCCTGCAGGGAATTCGACATGACTTCGCATTCGGGTGCGGTGGGTGACCCCCACAGGATAAACGACATTGTCTGTCGAGGCCTATCGGTGCAGGTCAGCCGTCGGGGTGAGGTTGGGAACAATAGGACAGACCCCAATTGCTTGGCACGACCGAATGCGAATTATCGGGGGCTGTCCCCGATTCACTCGGGAGCCGCCTACGAAGCGCTGCGGCAGCACACCCGCATCGGTCGCCCTTTGGGCGCCGAGCAGTCTGTCGAACGAATCCAAGCGGCCTGCGGGCGGTCATTGACGTCGCGACCGCCGGGCCCACGGCCCAGAGAATCGTTGGAGAGGACCTGAGCGGTGCGGATTGTTGCGGCGGAGATCGGTATGCCGTCCCCGCAACGCGTGCGTGCCTTTCATCCGTCGGCACGGGCAACCCGTGGCATTGGAGTCGACGGACTTGACGAATGTCAACTCGATGCGTGACGCGGGCCGGGCGATCGATGTCGCGACGAGCAAGTCGGGAACTTCGCAATGGGGCAGAGGTCGTTGGGGAGGCGGGAGGACGAATGGGCGTTGGGGTCATTCCGGAATGGCTCGCGAGTGACTTCGGGATGCAACGTGTCGTTGTCCGATGCAGACGTAGGTCGAGCGGCACGACGGATGTGGCTGCGAGGATCTAGGTGAAGCAGGACGAGGAGCGCAGGGACGCGAATCGCATGGAGGAGGCAGGATCATGTCATGCAAAAGGATGTTGGTTGCCCTGGCGGCGCTGGCGGGTCTGGTTGTCAGTATGTCCGCCGTGGCTGGGCAAGATACGGTCAATGGGTGGTACGAAGGAGAGGAGATCTACTACATCGACGGCGGACTCGAAGCGGGCGTCACGCAGCGTGGCGGGAACGACATCTATCTGATCGGGGGGAACCGCGTCTGGCAGGCGCAGGTGGTTGAGTTCGTCCCCGGTGAGGCCGGCTACACGCCTCACTGGAACGTGAACATCGTGCACACGGCGTCGGGCGTGACCGTCGACGACATCAGGGGATCCGGGCTGGCCTCGGAGCATTTTCCGGAGGCCCTGTTCGACGATGTCGCCGCCATCCGGGCGGCCGAAAGCGCGGGGCTGGTGACCATCATCACGCCTGGCGTTGTCGTTCTGTGCCCGATCATTCCGGGAATGGGTGCGGATGCACCCGGGCACAATCAAGTGTCCGAGGACTTCCCGAGGCCCTGGCCGATGACGTTCTGATACGCACGCACGTCTGGGAGTATCGTTCGGCGCGGAGCAGGGAACCCGCTTCGCGCCGGGCCCGTCCGAGAACAATTGGGGACAGGCCCCAATTCTGACGCAAGCTTTACGACTACGCGCCAATAATTGGGACCTGTCCCCGATTGATGCGGGTTGCCGGTCAACGCCCGAAACGTTCCAGAATCCGAATCTCCAATCGTGTCGTGGGACCGTGCTTGAGGAACGTCTCGACCTCGTCGCGGGGAAACAGGAGACAGGCCAGAACCAGCCACGCCAGGCCGCCCGCGTAAAGCGCTGCGAACACGAGCGGGAGCGCGAGCCCGATGCTCGCCAATGCCTGCCAGGTGTCGATCGGCCCGTCCGGTTTGGCGCCGAGCATTCCGGGTAGTTGAGGCACGACCAGGATCACCATTGCGGCGGTGGTGGCGACCACGGACACGACGAAGAGCAGTCGCAGCATGAAGAATCGCACGATCGCTGTCTTCCAGGCGGGGGTCGTGTGAGTCTAGTGCGCGCACGTTCGCGGCACAAAACCCTTGGCCCCGGAACAGGAGAACGGGGTCAGGTTGAGGTAGCCCCGATTCCTGCCTGATGCTGGGCGGAATGGGTAAGCCTGGCAAATGATTGGGATCGCTCCCGCGTCTTCCCGGTTGGCGGAGCAATGTCAGGACTCACGAACAGGAATGCAGATCGCAAAGGGCTTGCAAAATGAGCTATGTCGTTCTGACTGAGAAGGAACGGGATGAGTTGGTGGAACTCTACTTCCAATTGAAGACTCTCGGAGAAAGATATCCCCTTGCTCACGAGGAGACTATGGAGGCACTCCGATGCCTGAAGGCGATCCACTCGAATGCCATCGAGGACAGCAAAGTGGATCGGATCTTCCTCCAGCTTCTGCTTCATGGATCCGGTGTGGCGGACAAGAGTCGCATTTCGAGACATTACGGAAACGCTTCACTGGAGTTACGAGGTCAGGAAGGGGTGCTCAGATGGCTTGAGTCGGAAGCACGGAAACGCGAGCCATTGTCTCTCTTCATGATCCGCGAGATGCACCGGCAGATTTTTGCGGAATCAGTGCCGGGCATGGCGGGGACATTCCGAACGGGTGATGTCAGGATCAGTCGAATGAGCCACCGTCCCCCGCCTCCACGAAAAATCACCGAGGCCTTGCAACAGCATATTGATGGAATCAACGAATCTCTCCTTGGGATTCATGTTGACGCCAAGGATTCGTTTCTCGAGGTTCTGAAGGTCTCAGCCCGAGTCCACTACCTGGTCGCGTCCGTCCATCCCTTTGAGGATGGAAACGGGAGGGTGGCCCGAGCCGCCGGTGACTACATCATGCTCGTCCACGGCTTCTATTACGACGTAATCATGACGGACTACAGGAATATCTACCTGGATGCGCTGGAGGCATCGACGTGGGCGGACACGAGTCCTCTTTTTCACTTTCTCGAGTATAGCTACCTTGAAACCCTGAAAAGAATCTCGGGTTTCTTCAGATTGGCGGAACATTGAAGACAGCATGAAGCAGCCCCGGCTTCCCGGGGATTCCGAGCCCTTGGGGGGCACCGGCGAGGCGACTCGGGGGGCGGTCGCGGGTCACGCCCGTTGCCGGCCGGGCTACTGGGGCCGCGGCGCCGGCCCGCCCCGCGGCGGCCAGGCGCTCGCCGAGCCGGCGCACGTCATGTCCGGTCGGGCTCTGGTGCAGGCGCAGGCCGGATTGGGGGATCACGGCGAACACGTGATCGAAGATATCGGACTGGACGCCCTCGTAGGGAACCCATCTCGGGTTGTTGACGAACCCGTAGACCTCCAGGGGAGTGCCGTCGGTACCCGGCGCGAGCTGCCGCATCATGCGGGTCAGGTCGTGGTTGATGTGCTTGTTGGCGCCGAGATACGCCACCAGGTAGGCGCGGAAGATACCGAGATTGGTGAGGTGCCGGCCATTGACGGGCGGGCTCCAGTCGATGTCGTGCGCGCGGTTGTAGGCGTCGATCTCCGCGAGCCTGTCCTGAACGTACTCCATGAGCAGCTGTGACGTGCGCAGCCGAGCCAGGTCCTCGTCGGTCGCGAAGCGAACGCTGGCGGCGTCGATGTTGACCGCATCCCTTGATGCGCCGGTCGCGGACGTTCTCGATGTTGCGCCAGTTCTTGAAGGAATCGGAGATCAGCGTGTAGCTGGGGATCGAGGTGATGGTCTTGTCCCGGTTGCGGACCTTGACTGTCGTCAAGCCGATGTCGATGACGTCGTCGTCGGCGCCGTATTGCGGCATATCGAGCCAGTCGCCCACGCGCAGCACGTCGTTGGCGGAGAGCTGGATGCCGGCGACGAACCCCAGGATCGGGTCCTTGATTATCAGCAGCAGGATGGCGGTCATCGCGTCCAGCCCGCTGAACAGAAGCAGTGGCGACTCGCCGATCAGCAGGGCAACCGCGCGGATCAGGGCGACGATCGTGCCCAGGAGCTTGATGCCCTGGAAAAGCCACCGGAGCGGCAATCGGGATGTGAGCTCCATGGAGCCGGCTACGTTGCCAAGGGCGTTCAGTACAGAGAACACGGACAGGAGCGAGAAGAGGATGATCCAGAGGTTGCTGAGCATTGCGATGAACGGCAGGACTGCCGACTCGGCATCCAGCAGAATCCGCGCGAACGTGTAGACGGCGACGCCCTGGAACGCGAGCGTGAGGCGCGCGAAGATGCCGTGGCCGTTATGCTCGATCGCCCAGCCGGCAACGGGGGATCCCCGGGGCCTGGCCGACGGTGATCGACACAAACGGCAGGACGAGGCCGAGCGCTGGCTGGTCGGGAACCAGCCGTATTCCTGTCACGAGCCGGTGGCCGCTCAGGGTGATCGCGGCCCAGCCGAACGCCGCCGCGGCCGCGAGGGCGATTGGCAGCCGGCTCGCGGCTACCCAACTCCGACTCGAGGTGGTCCCGATCCCACTATTCCTACTCGGGTCCGACGTTCCAGGCACGGGACCGAGGCAGCGGGACGACATTGGACGGACCGTCCTCGGAGGTCGGCGTGTCCTGGGGCACCCACTGGACGATGGGGGTGAACTCGCGCTGTGGCTCGGCTGCACGCTGCGCGTCCATCTCGAAGATGCCGTAACCGGTGTCGCCGGATTCGACGTAGATCTCGGAGTCGAGCAGATGTGTCAGGAAGGTCAGGCGCAGCGAGCGCACGAAGCGCTCGAGCGGCTCGTAGACGGCGGTCGAGGAGCGGGCCCGGTTGCCGACGACGGCCGTGCGTATATCGCGGTACCGGATGCCGCCGACGAGCAGGAGTTCCTCGATGAATTTCGCCGTTGCGTGGATATCGACCTTCGACGGCCCGACCGGGATGAGTATGGCATTCGCGCGACCGAGAAGTTCTTTCATGAGCAGCGGTGTGGGTCCCGCTGGCGCGTCGATGACGAGCTGTTGGGTGTCGGGCGGCACATACCGGGCGATACTCTTCAGGCCGCCGCCGGTCCGTGAGGCAGCGTCGGCGCCATGGATCGGCGGTGCATCGGCCGGGCGCTGCTCGAGCCAGTGCAGGCTCGAGCCCTGCGGGTCGTAGTCCATGATGGCGGTCGGCACGCCGTTGACGGCGAAATAGCTGGCGACGTTCGTCGCAATGGTCGTTTTGCCGACGCCGCCCTTGGCATTCATTACGACTGTCGTATACATAGGAATTATCTGGAAGGGGGCGAGCCAGACTGACAAGCGTCACGCAAGCGCCGCCCGATTGATGTGAGGTACGTCACATCGTCGGCAATGTGGTGCGCAGAGTAGCATGAGGTCAAGATGCAAATCGAACGGGGCGGGCGCCGGGGCTCGCGGCCGCAAGGACTGCGGCTGGCGCAATCCGGATGGCGAGAGTCCAGACAACAGGGGACAGCAGTGGGGCTATCCCCTGTTTCCTGTTTCTGCGCCGGGAAATGGAGCGCGCCCGGGGGCGTGTCTCTGATGACCCGTCAGTCAGGCTGAAACCCGGTTTTCGCAAAGGTGAGCGGGCTGGACGCCGGTCCATCCGGTGTCATGGTCGCCGTGCCGGGAGCGTCGAAAACAATTGGCGTCTTTCCCTGTTCGCTGTTGGTGTAATCTCGGGTTCCGAAGCAGTCCAACCAGCGCGGGCCATTCTCATGTCTCCTCCGCCCGCCGACCGAGAGGCCATGGCCATTACGCGCGTTGATGTCACCGACGTCCGAGGTCTCGCGCTCACCGGGGCGAATGCGGACGCCGCGGAGCGGCTGGAAGTCGTGATCAACGACATCTACTACTACCGCCTGGGTACACAGGATCGCCTGGATGCGCTGTTGCAGGAGTTTCCCGCGTTCGTCCTTGCGCACGTGCTGAAAGGCTACTCGCTCGTCTCGGAAGGCACGGTCGACGCGCCGGCCAATGCGCTCGGTTACCTGCGCCAGGCGGAGGCCCTGCCCGCCGACCGCCGGGAACGCCTGCACCAGGAGGCGCTGCGCGCGTGGATTGCGAACGATCCCGCCGCCCGCGCGGCGGCCTGGGAGCGGATCCTGCTGGAATGGCCCCTCGATCTGCTCGCCTTCCGGCAATACACCGGTACGCTTTTCTGGAGCGGCGACAAGCGGCATCAGGCCGAAGTCACGGCGGGAGTCGCAAGCCTGTGGGCCGGCAAGCCACCCGGGTATGCGCATTTCCTCTCGGCACACGCCTTCGCGATGGAAGAAGTGGGCCAATACGCGGTGGCGGAGCGTTGTGCCCGCGAGGCGCTGACGGTCCAGCCGCAGGACTTGTGGGCGCTGCATGCCCTGGCGCACGTGTTCGAGATGCAGGGTCGCGTGAAGGAGGGCATCGAGACGCTCGGGGAGGCGGCACGCTTCCTGGACGATTACAACCTGTTCCGTGGTCACCTCTGGTGGCACCTGGCCTTGTTCAATATTTCCGAAGGTCGTTTCGACGAGGTGCTGGACCTGTTCGATCGCGAGATCTTTCCAGGGTCGTCCGCCTTTTACCTGGATGTTCAGAACGCCGCATCGGTGCTGGCGCGCCTGGAGTTCCAGGGGATCGATGTCGGGGCCGCTCGTTGGGAGCGCCTGGCGCAGGTCTCCGTGCAGAACGCGACTCGGCACACCATCTGGTTCACCGCCATGCACCACGTCATGGCGTTGGCGCGAACCGGACGGATATCGTCGGTGCAGGCCACGCTCGAGTATCTGCGTGCCGCCGGGGCGGGCTCCGACCAGGCCGAGGTGGCGCATGAGCTCGCTCGAGCGGCGTCCGATTTTTACCAGGAGAAGCCGCGCGCAGCGTTGAATCGCATGCTTGCCATGCGGCAGCGGCGCGGCGAGCTCGGGGCAAGCCGCGCGCAACAGGATCTCTACGACCAGATCATGGTCATGGCTGCGCTGCAGCTGGGGGACCTGCCACGCGTTCGTCAGCTGCTCAAGGCACGCCGCGGTACGCGCGTGTGGGATGAGGATACGTGGCGCGATTATGAACGGCGCTCGCAGGAGGTCGATCAGATACAGGATCCCGCGGACATACGCGCCGAACTGCAATGGGAAGCACGCTGAATCGCGGCCGGATCATCCGAGACGGCATGACCGGGTAACTCGAAGGGCCGGGCGAGTGTCTGGCGCGCGTCCGGAGTCATTGTGATCGGTCGTCGATTTGCAGATCCGAGGCCGACGCGGTTGCGAGCCACGCAGCATGGACTAGGCTTGAGCGTATGAGGGACCAGGGGTCAGCGCCCGCCGCGTATCGATCGGACGGCGCTTGAAACAGGGAGCAATGTCATGCGTTGGGCAATTCCGGTGTTCTTCCTCTTGATCTCGCACGCTGCGATGGCCGCCGGCATTACGCTGGGCAGTACGGACATCAAGCCGAACGGGACGATCCCGACGAAATTCGTGTTCAAGGGCTTCGGCTGCGAGGGTGAGAACGTGTCACCCGAGTTGCACTGGTCCGGCGCACCGAGCGGTACGAAGAGCTTCGCGCTGACCGTCTACGATCCGGATGCGCCCACCGGCAGCGGCTGGTGGCACTGGGTGGTCTACAACATATCGGCGTCGGTGACTGAGCTCGGTCAGGGCGCCAGCACACAGGGCATGCCCGCCGGCGCCGTGCAGAATCGCAATGACTTCGCAACGCACCAATATGGCGGCCCGTGCCCGCCGAAGGGCGACCAGCCGCATCATTACGTGTTTACGGTGTTTGCGGTGGACGTTCCGAGCTTCGATATTCCGGCCGAGGCGTCGGCCGCCTTCGTGGGTTTCAATCTGCACTTCCACACACTGGCCAAGGCGTCGTTCACGGCGCGCTACGGCCGTTGAGCCAGGGCCCGGAGCGGCCCGCTCCGGGCGCTTGCGCACGTTCCCTGCATGTAACGGGTCCCGGCCTCGCGATCGAGCTCTCGGGTCGATCGATGACGGCATGTTGTATTGCAGCACCGGACCCTGTGCTGCCCCAGGCGCATCCTGCTGGAACGGCCAAGCACGCCTGAGCGCGGGCTTGACGCCTGCGTCATAACCCCGGAGCCTCGTCCCCCGGAGACGTCCCATGCTCGAATACATCGCCGGGTTCATCACGACCGTCATTGGCCATTTCGGTTACGGTGGTATCGCTGTGCTCATGGCCATCGAGAGCGCCTGCATCCCGTTGCCCTCCGAGATCATCATGCCGTTCTCGGGCTTTCTGGTCTCCACCGGCGAGCTGTCGCTGTGGCTCGTTGCGCTGGCGGGCGCGGCCGGATCCGTGGTCGGCTCGCTGGTCGCGTATGCGGTCGGCGCCCGGGGCGGGCGGCCGTTCATCGAGCGTTACGGGAAATACGTGCTCATCACGCATCACGACCTCGACCTCGCCGATCGCTGGTTCGCCCGCCACGGCGACATCACCATCTTCATCGGTCGCGTGCTCCCGGTGGTGCGCACATTCATTGCCTTTCCGGCAGGCGTGGCGCGCATGTCGCTGTGGCGCTTCAACCTCTACACCTTCATCGGGTCCTTCATCTGGTGCTGGGCGCTGGCCTGGATCGGGATCAAGCTGGGCGAGCACTGGCACAGCATCGGGGGCTGGTTTCACCGTTTCGACGCCCTGATCGGCGTGCTGCTGGTCGCGGTCGCGATCTGGTACGTCCGGCGCCACCTGCGCCTGCTGCGAAGCTGAGCCGGCAGCGCCGTGCCGGGTGCTGACGCGCGGCGGCTGCGGGGGTCGGGCGAGGACGGCTGAGCGACAGAGTCCGGCGATCTACCGGTCGCGGGTATCGCGGCCGTCCCGGATCCGGTCGATCGCGACGCGCATCGCATCGCGCCACCGCTGCTCCAGCTCGTCGTTGAACTGGCTGTCTGTCTCCCGGAGCGTCCGGATCAGGGCGTCGAGCCAGTTGTCGTACATCCAGCGCTCGATGCCGTAACCGCGACGACCGTGGCTGCGGACCAGGCGGTCGATTTCGTGGTCGCCCAGGTCCCCGCCGCCGGCGTACAGGATCGACGCGCTGATCCCGTGACGCAGCAGGTGGATCTGCTGGTCCCAGTCCGTGTCGCGGAATTTCGCGGCGATGTCGGCGTGGCTGTTGACAAACAGGGTGTAGAACCGGCGGAGGAAGTCCCTGCGCTGGAGGCACCGGTTGAAACTCTGGTGGATATCGGCATAGGTATCGGGCATGGGGCTACAGCGGACCTCCTGCGGGGCGCCGTCGGGGGCGCTGTGTGGGAGGATACGCCCCCCGCGTACTTGCGCCAGCCCCACTGATGGCCGATCGGGGCGCCAGCCTTCGTCCACGAGCCCCTGCGACCGGGCACCCCGGCACACGCGCGTCACCAGGACGAATCCGTCACCCTGTGGCGGCCGAATGCGACTTCCAGCACGCCCGGTTCGCGCCAAAGTTTGCATGGAAGTTGCGTTCATCAGCGGGGAAGCGTCCCGCTCGGGATTATGTACATTGCGACCGGACGCCGGGGACATCACTCCTCCGATGAGCACTGCGCAGCGGTGACGCACAGGGGACAACCAGGCTGGGAGGCACCATGAACACACTCGCGAACTACGACGTCACACTTGTACTTCTCTCGTATGGTGTGGCCGTGCTCGGCTCCCTGACCGGGCTTTTCGTGACGACTTTCATCCGTCGACGTGACGGCGATATCGAAGTGAAATGGGCGGCTCTCGGCGCGCTGGTCATCGGTGGCTGCGCCGTGTGGTCCATGCACTTCATCGGAATGCTGGCGTTCAAGCCCGGCATTCCCATCGCCTACGACATGACGATCACCCTGATATCGCTCGTCATTCCCATTGTCCTGGTGTTCTTGGCCCTTTACACGGTGTTCCACTGGTACGGCAATCGTATTGCCTGGCTGGTGTCCGCCGTGATCCTGGGCCTCGGCATCGCGGCGATGCACTACGTGGGCATGGCCGCGATGGTGATGCCGGCGAAGATGGCCTACGTGCCGTGGATTGTCGCGCTGTCCGTGGTCATCGCCATCGTGGCGGCGGCCGCAGCGCTGCACATCCTCGTGCACTCCACCGGGATGCTGCGGCACTTCACGTCACTGGTCCTGGGGATTGCGGTCTGCGGCATGCACTACACGGGCATGGCCGCGATGCGACTCGAGCCGATCACGGGCCCCGACAACAATCAGTACTTTCAGGGCACCTTCACGGTCCAGACGATGTGGATCGCCGTGACCCTCGCCGTAGTCACCACCTGCGCGATCGGTGGCATCCTGGCGGTGGCTCGTGGCCTGCAGGACGTGTCCAGGTCGCGGCGCGCCACCGCCTAGGGAAGGTCTGATCAATCCCTCGCGGTCGCGTTACGCTTGCAAGGGCGGCATTGCAACGCGCGAAGCGCAACGCCGTATCGCGACATACGGTCAAGCTTCGCAACGCCGAAAGGGCGCCCTTGCAGGCCTGACCCCTTGGGGCTCGGCCGATTCTGGCCCCTGGCGGTGTTGCGGCGCCGGCCCGGTAGCCAATGCTACCGGGTCGCCACCGCGCCTGCCCAGGATGCCAAAATCGACTCGAGCGCGATCTCAAGCGATTGATCAGACCTTCCCTGGTGTCCTGTCTCGCAGATTCATTCGATTTCTCGCCGGGTCTTGCAGCACCTGGCGGCGTTGCGCCTCCTCGCAACCGGGCACGCCATTGCTCGTCGGCACGCCTTGACAGGCACTGCAATCCCTCGCCGAGAAAGTACGAGGAACTTGCGCGACAGGACACCAGGGCCCGGGCAGCCACTGTCGCCCGCCGTGCGATAATCGGGGTCCGAGGCAGTCCCGGTTCCACGGACACCCGGCCAGGCCGCATTGCCCGGTTCCGCCCGGGCCGACGGCCGTCATTCGTCACCGTCGGACGTGCAGGCCGGCCCGGGTCCCGCGCTGGACGCGCCCGCCCATGACTCCCGCGGGGCCTGCCGACCGAACAGGGCGATTGACCGGACCCGGCAAACGCCGCGATGCTTCGTCGGCTCGCGGTTGCGAGCCCGGCCTTTCCGATGGTCCACAGGCAGCCCCATGAGCCACGACCTGATCCGCCTGCGCGGTGCGCGCCAGAACAACCTGAAGAACCTGGACGTCGAGCTGCCGCTGGGCACGCTCACCGTCGTCACCGGGGTAAGCGGCTCGGGGAAGTCCTCGCTGGCGTTCGACACCATCTATGCCGAGGGCCAGCGCCGCTACGTGGAGACCTTCTCTCCGTACGCCCGGCAGTTCCTGGATCGCATGGACAAGCCCGCGGTGGACGCGATCGAGGGCATCCCGCCGGCGATCGCCATCGACCAGACCAACCCGGTGAAGAACTCGCGCTCCACCGTGGGCACGATGACGGAGCTCAACGATCACCTGAAGCTCCTCTTCGCCCGCGCGGCGCGGCTCCATTGCCAGGGCTGCGGGCGCGAGGTGCGCCGCGACAGCGCGGACGACATCGTGGCCGAGCTGCTCGAGCGGGGCGCCGGCGCGCGCGCGGCGATCGCGTTCGATGTTCCGCTCACCGGTGATGTCGCCGCGGACAAGGTCCGCGCGGAGCTCGAGCGCCAGGGCTACACCCGCGTCGAGACCGTGGACGCGCGTACATTGCGCGTCACCGGGGACCGCGTGCGCCTGGTACCCGACAACCGCGATCGCATCACGGAAGCGGTGGAAGGCGCCCTGCGCGCGGGGCAGGGGCGCATGAGCGCCTTCCCGCTGGACGACAAGCGCAAGGTGACGGATCACTGGCGGTTCTCCGAGGGGCTGCACTGCCCGGACTGCGACCGGGACTACACGGACCCGATTCCCAACTCGTTCTCGTTCAACTCCCCCATTGGCGCCTGCGGCGAGTGCCGCGGCTTCGGCCGGGTGATGGGCATCGACTACCGGCTGGTCGTCCCGGACGAGAACAAGTCACTGGAAGAGGGGGCCATCAAGCCCTGGCAGACCGACAGCTACTCGGAGTGTCAGCGCGATCTCCTGCGCTACTGCAGGAAGGCGGGCGTGCCCACGGACGTGCCCTGGAACGAGCTCGAGCAGGCGCACCGGGACTGCATCATCCAGGGCGACGAGGAGTGGAGCTGGCATTCGAATCGCGGCGGCTGGTACGGCGTCCAGCGCTTCTTCGACTGGCTGGAGTCGCGCGCCTACAAGATGCACGTCCGGGTGCTGCTGTCGCGCTACCGTTCCTACGACCAATGCCCGAGTTGCGGGGGCGCCCGACTCAAGCCCGAGTCGCTGCTGTGGCGGGTGGGCACGAAGGACGACGCCGACGCCGTCCTGGCGCCGGAACGTCGGTTCCGGCCCGCGGGCGCGCAGTTTTCGGACGCGACGCTGCAGGCACAGCCGGGGCTCAACATCGCCGACGTCATGGCGCTGCCGCTGGGCCGAGTGCGCGAGCTGTTCCAGCGCCTGCACCTGCCGGCGCCGCTGGATGCCGCTTCGGACCTGCTGCTGGAAGAGATCCGTGCGCGTACGGATTACCTGGTGGACGTGGGGCTCGATTACCTGACGCTCGCGCGCCAGTCGCGCACGCTCTCCGGCGGCGAGGTGCAGCGCATCAACCTGACCACGGCGCTCGGCACCTCGCTGGTGAACACGCTGTTCGTGCTGGACGAGCCCAGCATCGGCCTGCACCCGCGCGACATGGACCGTATCATCGGCGTCATGCACCGGCTGCGCGACGCCGGCAACTCGCTGCTGGTCGTCGAGCATGATCCGAAGGTGATGCACGCCGCCGATCACGTGCTCGACATCGGCCCCGGACCGGGCGAGCGCGGTGGCGAGATCGTGTTCCAGGGCACGCCCGCCGAGCTCCTGCGTGCCGAGCACTCGCTGACGGCGGACTACCTCACGGGCCGCCGCCGGGTCGTGCCGAAAGGGCGGTTGCCGAAGCCGGTCGCCGGGAAGGGGAAGGCGGGCATGGCCGCGCAGCGTGCGCAGGCACCCGCGTCCGGCGAGTGCCTGCGTATCCGGGGCGCGGCCGAGCACAATCTCAAGGGCATTGACGTCGATCTTCCCCTGAATCGCATGGTGGTGATCACCGGCGTCAGCGGCTCGGGCAAGTCCACGCTCATGGAAGGCGTGCTCTACCGTGCGCTGTGCCAGCTGAAGGGCCATCCCGGAGAAGTACCCGGGGCCCACAAGGCCATCGCCGGGTACGAGCGCATCGACGACGCCGTGCTCGTCGACCAGTCCGCCATCGGCCGCACGACCCGTTCCACGCCGGCGAGCTACGTCGGCGCCTTCGATGCCATCCGCAAGGTCTTCGCCGCGCAGCCCGAGGCGAAAGAACGCGGCTACACCCTCGGCACGTTCAGCTTCAACGCCGGCAACGGGCGTTGCCCCACCTGCGGCGGCAACGGCTTCGAGCACGTCGAGATGCAGTTCCTGTCGGACGTCTACCTGCGCTGCCCGGACTGCGACGGTCGTCGCTTTCGCCCGGAGATCCTGGAGGTCACGCTCGCGCCGTCCGTCGGCTGCGACACGGGGCCGCGCTCCGTCGCGCAGGTGCTCGAGATGACGGTGGGCCAGGCCGTGGCGTTCTTCGCCGACTACCCGGACGTGCTGCGGGGACTGGAGCCTTTGCAGGCCGTGGGCCTTGGCTACATGGCCCTGGGCCAGCCGGTGCCGACGCTGTCCGGCGGAGAGGCGCAGCGCCTCAAGCTCGCGGGGCACCTGGCGAAGGCGGGCGGGCGCCGCGGCGGCGAGAAGCTGCTGTTCATCTTCGACGAGCCCACGACCGGCCTGCACATGGACGACGTGGCGACCCTGTTGCAGGCGTTCCGCCGCCTGCTCGATGCCGGCCACTCGCTGGCGGTGGTCGAGCACAACGAGGACGTCATGGCGGTTGCCGACTGGCTCATCGACCTGGGTCCCGAAGGCGGGGACGCCGGCGGCGAGGTTATCGCCTGCGGTCCGCCCGAGGCGATCATGGCCGAGCCGGCCAGCCATACCGGCCGTGCGCTTCGGCAATACTTCGGAATCGCCGAGGAACCCGATCGGTCGCGCGGGCAACGCGTCGCCGCGCTGCAAATGCGGGAGCCCCGGGCCGTGGCGGAAGCCCGTACCCCGGTGCCCGCGGGCCTGACGGATGCCATCGCGATTCACCATGCCCGCGAGCACAACCTCAAGAACGCGGACATTCGCATCCCGCGCGATCAGCTCACGGTGATCACGGGCCTGTCCGGCTCGGGCAAGTCCACCGTGGCCTTCGACATCGTCTTCAACGAGGGCCAGCGGCGCTACCTCGAATCGCTGAACGCCTACGCCCGCCAGTTCGTGCAGCCCGCCTCGCGCCCGGACGTCGACGCCGTGTTCGGCATCCCGCCCACGGTCGCCATCGAGCAGCGCACCAGCCGCGGCGGACGCAAGTCCACCGTGGCCACGATGACCGAGGTCTACCATTTCCTGCGGCTGCTGTTCGTCAAGCTCGGCACGCAGTACTGCCCCGAGTGCGACGTGCCCATCCACGAGCAGACGCCGGAGGCGATCCGTGCGCGCATCCTGCGCGCCGCGCGCGACCGCAAGGCGACCCTGCTCGCACCGATGGTGGTCGCGCGCAAGGGTTATTACACCGATCTCGCGAATTGGGCGGCGAAGAAGGGATTCCAGACCCTGCGGGTGGACGGCGAGTACCAGTCCACGGACGACTGGCCGCGCCTCGCCCGCCACCATGAGCACGACATCGATCTGCCGGTCGGCACGCTCAAGGTCAGCGCGGGCGCGGAGGCCGAGCTCGATTCGCTCATCGCCCAGGCGCTCGAGTTCGGTCACGGCACGATGAAGCTCGTCACCGCGAAGGACGAGACGATCTTCTCCACGGAGCGCGCCTGCCCGGGCTGCGGACGGAGCTTCCCGGAACTGGATCCGCGCCTGTTCTCCTACAACTCGAAGCACGGCTGGTGCGAGCGCTGCTTCGGCACGGGCCTGCACCTGCCGGGCTTCGACGAGGAGCAGACGGGGGAGGAGAGCGCGTGGCTGGAGGACGAGCAGGACGATGGCGAACTGCGCACCTGCCGCGCCTGTCGCGGCCGGCGGCTCAAGCCGGAGGCGCTGGCGGTGCGCTTCAGGGACGGGTCCATCGCCGACTACACCGAGCTCTCCGTCAAGGACGCCGAGAGGCTCTTCCGCCGGCTCCGGCTGAAGGGGCGGGAGGCGGAAATCGCCCGGGACATCCTGCCCGAGATCCGGGCCCGCCTGGCGTTCCTGCAGGAGGTGGGCCTCGCCTATCTCGGCCTGGACCGCGCCGCGCCGACGCTCTCCGGCGGCGAGGCCCAGCGCATCCGCATCGCCGCCCAGCTCGGCTCCAATCTCCAGGGCGTGTGCTATGTCCTGGACGAGCCCACGATCGGCCTGCATCCGCGTGACAACCGGATGCTGCTGGATACGCTCGACCGGCTCCGCGGCAAGGGCAACACCATTTTGGTGGTCGAGCACGACGAGGAGACCATCCGCCGCGCCGAGCACGTCATCGATCTCGGGCCCGGCGCGGGCGTGAACGGCGGCCGGGTGGTGGCCGAGGGCACGGTCGACGATCTCATCGCCAATGCCGACTCGGCGACGGGCCGATGCCTCGCCGATCCCCTCCGCCACCCGATGCTCGAGGACCGGCGCAGCGACGCGCCGGAGCAGGCAGTCACCGTGCGCGGCGCCGATCTGCACAACCTGCAGGGCGTCGACGTCACCGTACCGCTGGAGCGCCTCGTCTGCGTCACCGGCGTTTCCGGCTCCGGGAAGAGCTCGCTGGTGCGCGGTGTCCTGCACGACAATCTCCGGCGACTCACGCTGCAGCGCAAGGGCCGCAAGCCGAAACCGGTGGGCTGTGCGGCCATCGAAGACTGGCAGGCGCTGGACCGGGTGCTGGAGGTCGACCAGACGCCCATCGGCAAGACCCCGCGCTCCTGTCCGGCGACATATACCGGCTTCTGGGATGACATCCGCAAGCTCTTCGCACGGACGCAGGAGGCGCGGGTGCGTGGCTACGAGGCGGGGCGCTTCTCGTTCAACACGAAGGACGGCCGCTGTCCCGCCTGCGAGGGCCAGGGGTACAAGCGCCTGGAGATGAACTTCCTGCCGGACGTCTCCGTCGCCTGCGAGGTCTGCGCCGGTGACCGTTTCACCCCGGAGACGCTGGCGGTCACGTACAACGGCAAACACATCGGCGAAGTGCTCAAGATGAGCGTGGATGAAGCGGTCGATTTCTTCAGCGCCCACACGAAGATCCACCACGCGCTGGAACTCATGCGCGCCGTGGGCCTGGGCTACCTCACGCTTGGGCAGCCGAGCCCGACGCTCTCCGGCGGCGAGGCCCAGCGCATCAAGCTCGTCACCGAGCTCGCCAAGGCGCGCCCGGACCTGCGCCGCCAGAAGCAGCCGCACACGCTGTACATCCTCGACGAGCCCACGGTCGGGCTGCACATGGCGGACGTGGAGCGGCTCATTCGCGTGCTGCACCGGCTCGTCGACGCCGGCCACAGCGTCGTCCTCATCGAGCACAACCTCGACATCATCGCCGAGGCCGACTGGCTCATCGACCTCGGTCCCGAGGGCGGCGACGCCGGTGGCCGGATCGTGGCCGAGGGCCCGCCGGAGAAAGTGGCAAAGACCCGCCGCAAGAGCGAGACGGCGCGGGTGCTGAAGGGGTTCCTGGATGGACGCCGGGCCCGGTCGGCCTGAGGAAGTCCCGCGCGTGAACCGCGGGGGGACAGACGCCGAGGATTTCTCCACGCCTCACGTGTCCTCGCCTCCGGAGGCGATCGCGCGGACGAGCACTGTGGTCGCGGGCAGTGGGGCGGCGTAAGACGACCCGTTCGGGATGCACGCAGGCACTCCCATCCGCGAGGCAACGGGGATTCTCGAAACCGCGTCTCGTGTGCGCTGCGAGTCCGCGCCATTTCCCGCAGAGGATGCCTTGGCTCCCCGAGCCGGCAGTGACCTCGGAAATCCTCGGGGGCGGCCTCCGATCTTCCCGATGGGCCGAGACGAGGAGGACGCGGCACGTTACCGGCGCTGCGGTGGTGAGCGGCAACTCGAGAAGGCGGTTGTCGACCGGGCGGAGTCCAAAGGGTTCCGGAGTATTGCCCATTCGGGGGTTATCGTCCTGTATCGGTCCCTCGGTTAAGTGACAACCGGTTTGACCCGTGAGATGCCGGGGCACCCGAACCGGCGGATCCTCGCGATGCGACGGGCCAACCGGTCTTCGTCGTGATCGATCGTTCCGGTCAGAGACGCCCGCCGGTCAGGAAGCCGCTGATACTTGTGCGTTCATCGGGGCGGCGTAACAAGTCCAGCACCGGGCTGACAGCGGTTCGCCAGCGCCCCCGGCGGACGGCATAGTAGGTGTCCGCGATCGCACGTCGCAGTTCGCGGCGGCAGGTCTGGTAGCGGTGGCGCCGGATTGCACCGGGATCGGCAAGCAGCGCGCAGAGACGGTCGATTTCGCGGCTCGCGGCGCTGGCCGCTTCACCGGTCAACGGGTGGGGGCGATGATCGCGCTTGATCTCCACGGGCATGTACTGCCAGTCAATGGCACGATCGCCGGTCGGGGTGAAGTCCACCGTGACGCTGAGTACGCCGCTCGTGGTGGTCCCGGGGTGGGTGTCCAGGTAGGGGTTTCCGTGTACCGGAAACACGAAATTCCCGACCGAATAGGCGATGAGTCCCCCGCCGTAGTGTTCAATCCCCTGCCACACATGCGGGTGGTGTTGCACGACCACGTCGGCGCCTTGATCGACCAGCCATCGTGACAGGCGTATACGTGCCGGCGCGGGGCAGGGTGTGAATTCGAAGTCCGCGTGCAGCACCGCGACGACCAGGTCCACCTCGGCGCGCAGGCGCCGCACGGCATCCCCGACGCGTGCTCGGTTCAATGGCGCGACGCCTGGATGATTGCGGCCGGCCCACGCCTTGCTGTGCTCGCAGGCGCCGACGAAGCCGATTCGGCGGCCACGGAGCGTGACAATGGTCGGCTGGAGCGCCGCTCGCCGGTCAGCCGCCGCACCAAAGCAGGTGATTCCGGCCCGCGGCAGGGATTCCAGCGCCGTGCGCAGGCCGGGGGTGCCCGCGTCCATGGCGTGATTGTTGGCCAGGCTGACCACGTCTACGCCGGCTTCCGCGAGGGCGGTGACATGATCGGCTAGCCCCGTCATCCGCGGTCTCGGTGCGGCGGCGAGTTGCGGTCCGGGCAGCAGGCAGCATTCCAGGTTCCCCACCACGACATCGGCGCCGGCGAACATTGCCCGAACCCGTTCGAATGGGTAGGCGGTGCCGTGACGTGTCATCAGCTCCCGAACCGCGCCGCCCAGCGAGATGTCGCCGAGGAACTTGAACTCGATCCTCTTGTCGCCCGCCATGCCGTTCATTGATACCGAATACGCCGTCGGGGTTACGCTGCTCGTCGTTCTGGCCGTTGAAGCCGTTGGGTGGAGTATATCCGCGCGCGTGTCGTTGTACGCGGTTTCCTTGGCAACCGGAAACGGGTGCCGATGCTGCATAGTCCGGGGCCCAACAGCACTATTGTTCGCGGCTCCCGTGGTGTGCTCGCGCCCACATCCGTCGAGCAAGATGCGCAGGCGGCAATCGCGGGACCCGGGCGCCGATTACGTTACGCGTACTCGGTTTCTGCACCATCGATGATACGCCCTGCAGTGCGCTCGGTGACGGCTACTCGGGAATCTGATACTCGCACGACTGCGGTCGGATCTGGTCCTGTACGTCAAGGACCCTGACCGTCGCGCCGCGCTGGTTCCGGGCGCCGAGCACCTCATCGGGGCGTCTACGACGCCGGGGGCCCTCGCTCGCCTTCGACCGCTGAGGCAATGTCCATTCCGCCAGCCTCGGGTTCGACCGGACGACGCACCCAACACGGGAATGTTCAATGCGTCCGGTCATCTAAGCTGGAGGGTACCGATATTCATAGGTGTCACCAGATTGCCCGGTGTCTTTATCTACAATGTGTCGATAGCGGCCGACAGGAACGCTTGGTGAAGACCCGGCGCAAGAGCGAGACGGCGCGGGTGCTGAAGGGGGTTCTTGCGGAGCGGCAATGAGCTGCGAACCGCGCATTGCGGCCCTCCCGCGATTACGGTGCTGGAGCAATGCAGCGCCTTTCCGGAGTTGTCCGAGGCGCGGGGTGGGAACTCCAACCCGCCGCACGGCTAGCGTCCCTTAACCCAAGTTCGTCACGTGTCAGCACGGCTGTGCGGGTGCTCTGACATGCGACGAACTTGGGTTAAGGGACACTAGTGCGTACGGTTGCGCGCTTCCACCAAGGCCGGGGGCTGAATGAGCGGGATCCCGGTATGAACGGACGGCACTGATCGACTCGAGAGAGACGACTGGCGGATTGGCCCACCCGGACCCTGAGGGCGCGGTCTTGCCCCCATGCCGTCCTACCGGCAACGCGGCTGCCGGTATCGTGCCAGCAGCGACATCGCCGCAGAGTGCCCACCGGCGGGCGGCGACGCGCGGGTCAGAGACCCCCCGGGATCTCGGGGAGTTCGGTCGCGCGCCCCCGGGCGATGTCCCCGTTGCGATCGTAGAACGGCAGTTCGCACACCTCGCCGCTGTGCGTCTGCCCGTCCATGCACGCGACGTCCAGCACGGTGCCTGGCCCCTGGTCGGGGTCGTCCAGGCGCACGAAGGCCACACCGCACTGCAGTGTGGGGGACCACGCGCTGCTGGTGACGAGCCCGGCGTTGCTGCCTTCGAGATACACGGAATTGCCGTGGCATGCGGTGCCGCCGTCGGTCTTCAGGCCCCAGGTCCGGTTGCGCCGATCCGCCGCCACCAGTGCCGAGCGCCCGACGAAGTCGCCCTTGTCGAAGTCGACGAGTGATCCGAAGCCGGCCTCGAACGGCGTCGTGTCCTGGTTGAAATCCGTACCGGAGAACAGCAGTCCGCCCTCGATGCGCCGCGCGTTGGTGACCTCGGCGGGCGTCGTGTGGATGCCCCATTCTGCACCGGCGAGCATGATGCGGTCGCCGATCGCGGCCGCGTCGGCGTCGGGCTCCAGATAGAATTCCCAGCCGAGCTCGTTGGTGAAGCCGGTCCGGGTGATGATCAGGCGCTGGCCGTCGACGCGGATCTCGGCCATGTCGAAGTAGCGGAACCGCTCCGGCATTCCATCGTCTGCGATCTCTGCGAGCACGTCCATCGAGCGCGGGCCCTGGACCTGGCTGACCCATACGTGGGGGTTGAAGATCTCGACGTCGAGTCCGTACGACTGCGCGCGCAGCCAGCTGTAGAACTCCCCGTCACCCTGCACGTACCAGTAGCGGTCGGAATCAAGCCGCATGAGGACGCCGTCCATGATCGTCCCGCCATCCGGGTAGCACGCGATCTGGTAGCTGCATCGTCCGACCCGCACCTTCGCCACGTTGCGCGTGAACACGCGCTCGAGCAGGGCCTCCGCGTCGGCCCCGCGGATCTCGATCGGCAGTTCCCCCGTGTGCGAGACCATCACCTGGCGGCGCAGGCGCCAGTAAAGCTCGCGTGTGTCGGTGTTGGCGTAGGCGAGCGAGCGCAGGCGCCGGTTGTAGACCCCGAATTTCGGATCGTAGGGCAGCTCCTGGTAGATCAGCGGATGTGGCGCCATGCTCTGCTGGAACTCGCTTGCGCCGCCCCCGAACGGGACCGCCTTCACCACGAACTCGATATCGGTCGTTGCGTCGGGCATGTTTTCTCCCCCCCGGGGGTCAGAAGGGCCAATATTCAACTCGGAAGAATAGCGCGGTTCGAAATATGTCAGCAATGACAAATGTTCTCGCCTTGGCAAAAATCTGTCATGCTTCTTCCATGCGTCTGGATATCGAATCGCTGCGGGCCCTGAAGCTGGTCGCCGAGGTCGGCGGCGTGACCGGGGCGGCTGAGCGGCTGTGCCTCACCCAGTCCGCCGTCAGCTGGAAACTGCGTCGGCTCGAGGAGCGCGTGGGTCGAGCCCTGTTGCACCGCGAGGGCCGCACGCTGCGGCCCACACGCCACGGCCGGGAGCTGATCGAATTCGCGGACCGTATCCTGTCGGCCCACGATGCGGCTGTGCAGCGCTTGCGCGGCTCGGAGCTCGCCGGCCGCATCCGCCTCGGCGCGACCGATGACTTCGCCGTGAATCGCGTGGCCGGCATCGCCGGGCGGTTCCGCTGGGCGCACCCCGGGATCCGCCTCCAGGTGCGGGTGGCGTCGTCGCTCACCCTTGCCGAATGGGTCGATCGGGATGAGGTCGATCTCGCGGTCATCCCGGTGGAGGGTGACGAGCGGCGCGCCGGGGACCTCGCGTTGTCGCAGGACGAATTGCGCTTCGTGCAGGCGGCCGACGCCGCGTTCCCGCTCGATGCCCCGCTGCCGCTCGTGACCTTCGGGCCGGGTTGCTTCTACGGGCGCGTGGCCGCCGCGCTGCTGGATGCGGCCGGTGTCGCGTACGAGGAAGTCCTGCAGAGTGCCAGCATCGCCGGCGTGCGTTCGGCCGTGAGCGCGGGATTCGGGGTCGCGCTGATGAACCGTGGCTTCATGAGCGAGGACCAGTGCCCATGGCCCGGCGCGAATGCAGCAGCGACGCCGCCGGATATCCACTATGTGCTGCGTGCCTCCCATGCGTCGTTTTCCGAAGCGGAGCGGACACTGGTCGACGAGCTCCGGGGCTCCGTCCCGCCGCAGACTGCCGCCTCGGCCTGATCGATCCGGGCCGGGCGGTTCGAGCGTTACGCGCCGCCTCTGCCGCGAGCGGGTCGGGACGAGGAGAATCGCAGTCCTCGCACGGGATTCCGGAAACGTCGATGACTGCCGGGCGCCGCCTCGCGCGAGCCCCGCCGGGAATCGTCGCCGCATTCGTGTGAGCGGCGCGGAGCCGTGACCGCCCCCGGTACGACGACCCAGTCCTGGACGGCCGTTCGGATTGTCCGAACGGACGTCTTTCTTCTGGCCGGCATTACCTGCGCGGCAACGGGCGTGACTATTCCTGCGCCGGTGCCATGTCGTAGACCTTGTACCAGGCGACGAATTGCTGGCGGTCGAGTCTGCCGCTCCTGGCAATGCGCGGGAACGCACTCGCCAGTCCCTTGTGGTTTGTCGCTTCCGTCGCGTCGATGAATCCGTCGCGGTTTTGATCGAGCTGGACGAAGAGCTGATCGATGTTCTGCTCCTGCGGGTCCGGGGCGGCCGTCGGCGGGTTGGCAGCCACGACGGATGTAGCGGCGAATCCCAGCAGGGTGGCCACTGCAATGGAACGAGCAATCCTGTTCATACGCACTCCATGAAAGCACGCATGCGTCCTGGTGGAATCGGCTGCGAACCTGGCTGCCCTTTCCGGCCGGCCGAGGCCTGTGTCCGGACGGGGCTCGCAGATACGCGGTGGACGACTGCCGCGACTTCGCCCGGCGGCCGGCATTGCGTGGACGCGCAGGGGAGGCGATCTCGAATATGCGGGTGGTTTGCGGAAAAACAATCGGGCGAAGTCACCGCGAAGGGTCCCCCCGGGGCTCGAGCAGACAATCGAGCCCGTCTCCCCCGCCTGGCGGCCGACCGCGCGCCCCGCGGGGCCCGCCAGCCCCCGCGCCGGATCCGGGGGCGTTCGGGCGCCGTGCACAGCCGCCCGTCCCGGGCTGCCTCGGCGTGCTCCCGGGTTTCGCGCCCGGCCCGGGGGTAATGCCCGGGTTTACGGGCAGGCCGCTTCGGCCAGGCGCTGCCGCGCCTCGGGCCCGGTCAGGGCGGTGATGAGCCGGGCCAGGAAGGCCTCGCAGCGCGCCAGCTGGTCGCGGGTAACGAACTCGTCGGGCTGGTGGCCCTGGGCCATGCTGCCGGGGCCGCAGACCACCGTCGGGATCCCCAGCTCGCGCTGGAACAGCCCTCCCTCGGTGCCGTAGCCGATGCGCTCGCGGTTGCGGTCGTCGAGCAGCGAGAGGATGAACTCGACCAGGGCGTGATCATCGACCATCGACAGCCCCGGGTAGTCGTGGAGCCGCTCGAGGCGGATGCCGGCGTCGGGATGCGTCGCGCGCATCCCGACCTCGAGCGAGGTGGCGAAGGCCATCAGCTCGTCGAGCAGCGCCTCGGGGTCGTCGGCGGGGACGGCGCGAATCTCGACGTCCAGCCGGCAATCCTGCGGCACGATGTTGAGCACCGTCCCGCCCTCGATGGTGCCTACCTGCAGGGTGGTGTGCGCAATGGCGAAGCGCTCGTCGAACGGGCCGTGTGACGCCTTCTCCGCAGCCATTTCCTCGATGCGGGTGGAGAGGCGGGCAGCGGCGTGGATGGCGTTGACCCCCTCGGGCGCCATGCCGGAGTGGCAGGCCTTGCCGCGCACGTGCAGGCGTACCGCGACCTTGCCCTTGTGGGCGGTGGCCACGCGCATGGAGGTGGGCTCGCCGACCAGGCAGGCGGCCGGGTGCACCGGTTGCCGGCCCAGGTCGGCGAGCAGGGTGCGCACGCCCAGGCAGCCCGTTTCCTCGTCGTGGGAGAAGGCCAGGTGCACGGGCACGACCAGGTCGGCCTCGACCAGCGCCGGCACCGCCGCCAGTACCGCGGCGAGGAAGCCCTTCATGTCGGTCGTGCCCCGGCCGTACAGGCGTTCGCCGTCGGCGGTCAGGCGAAACGGCTCCACGCTCCAGGCCTGGCCGGTGACCGGCACGGTGTCGGTGTGGCCGGAGAGCATCACCCCGGGCCGGTCCGCCGGGCCGATGGTGGCGTAGAGGTTGGCCTTCTCGCCGGTCTCGTCGGGGACGCGCCGCGAGGCCACGCCATGGCGAGACAGGTAGTCCTCGACGAAGGCGATCAGCGGCAGGTTGGAGCCATCGCTGGTGGTGTCGAAGGCCACCAGCTCGGCAAGCAGGTCGACGACGGTCTGTTCGGGCATGGTGAAACTCCAGCCAGCCTCTCCGGGGCGGTGTCAGCGATCGTCCCCGGGTACGCCATAGGACGGCGACTCGTCGGGCCGGTCCGCCCGGAGCACGTAGGCATCGCGCTGGGGGCGGTAGTGCTTCCAGATCATGCGCAGCTCGGTGAGCGGCGCGATGTGCCAGTCGACCCGCAGGTCGACCACCGGCCAGCTGGCCCGGTCGGTGACCATGAGGCCCGCCGAGTGCACCGGCCCCATCTCGCCGCCGGCGGCGAGGGCGGCGTCCATGGCCGCCAGCAATCGCTCGGCGAGCTCGCCGTCAGCGGACTCGAAGGCCGCGACCATGGCATCGATCACGCCCTCTTCGGCGAGCATGTTGCCGCCGGCGATGCAGTCCCGGCCCGGCCGGGTGGCGTGGATGCCCAGGGTCTGCTCGCCGCTGTGCGCGGCGCCGTGGCCCCGGCCGTCGAGCACCAGCAGCTGGCGCCACTCGGGATGTGCCTCGTGTTCGGTGAGCCGTGTCAGAACGCGCTCGGCATCGAGCCCTTCCTGGAGCAACTGCACGCCCATCTGGCCCAGCACGGGGTTGGTGACGTTCTGGGTCAGCACCGCGCCCTGGCCGGGGGCGACGAAGGCGCAGCGGCTGGCCACGCAGATGCTCGACGAGCTGATGGCCGTTCCGAACTGCCCGCTCTCGCGACAGAAGCCGGCGATGGAAAAGGTCATGGCGTCTCCTCCTCGTCGGGGATCACGGCGATGACGTCGATCTCCATCAGCCATTCGGGCTGGGCGAGACCCGCGACCACCAGGCCCGTGGAGATCGGGAAGACCCCCTTGAGCCACTTGCCGACCTCACGATAGACCGGCTCGCGAAAGCGCGGGTCGGTGATGTAGGTGGTCGTCTTGACGATGTGGCCGAGGTCGGAGCCGGCTTCCTCGAGCAACTGCCTGACGTTCTTCATCGCCTGTTCGGCCTGCGCTCGCGGATCGCCCAGGCCGACAAGGTTGCCCTCGAAGTCGGTTCCGACCTGGCCGCGTACATACACGGTATTGCCCGCGCGTACCGCCTGGCAGAGATCGTTGTCCAGATCCTGGTTCGGATACGTCTCCTTCGTATTGAACATGCGGATTCGGGTGTGAGTCGGCATCAATCTGCTCTCATCGTGTTGTCTTGCCGCACTGGCGGGTCGTCGTACGTGCCATCAGGCCTGTCGTTTTGCGGCGTTGTCCGCCTGGCGTTGCGCGGCACGATGATAGGCAAGGTAACCGCGCTGTATGGCGATGTGATCAGCAATGTGCCTGGCATCGTGCCAGACGCCCCAGATGAAGCTGGAGCCGCGACGCGACAGCCACGGCAGGCCAAGGAAATACACGCCGGGTTCGCTCGAGACGCCGCGCTGATGTTGCGGCTTGCCGTTTGCGTCGAAGGCGTCGACCTTCAGCCAGCTGAAGTCCGTCGCGAAGCCGGTTGCCCAGAGGATCGAGGTGACACCGGCCTCGGACAGGTCGAGTTCGAGCACGGGATCGGTCACGCATTCGGGATCGGGAAGCATTTCGCGTGCTTCGGGCTCTTCCGGGAGGTCGAGCCCGTTGCGGGTGACATACTCGTCGGCCGCATCGAGCAGCGCCAGGCAGTTCTCGTCGCCGCGCGCGAGGTTGTGTGCAAGATCCGGCTCGAAGGTCGCCACGTCGCCATCGAAGGATTTCGTGCGACCGACGAGCGTGATTCCCTGGTGGGCGAGAGCCCGGAAGTCGACCGTCTGGCCGCCACGGGCACCGCTCACGGCAATCGTGACATGCTCCGTGCCCGGCTTCACGGCCTCGATGTCCCACTCGCCGAGAACGCCCAGCCACCAGCAGTAGTCGCGGTCGCGATAGGCGCGGGGTGGACGATCGTGCGGCCCCACCGAGAGGTAGACCGTCCGGCCGGCGCGCTGCAGCTCATCCGCGATCTGCACGCCCGACGATCCGGCGCCCACCACCAGCACGGTACCCTCGGGCAACTGGTCGGGATTGCGGTACTCGGAAGAGTGAATCTGGGCGAGCTTTGCATCCCGGGGCGCAATCGGCGGGATCACCGGGCGTTGGAAGGGCCCGGTCGCGGCGACCACGCGGTCGGTCTCGATCACGCCCTCGGAGGTTTCGACGGTGAACCCCGGCCGGCCGGCATTGCGTTCGACCTTCTGCACCTCCACGCCGGTGCGGATGGGGGCGTCGAACTTCCGGGCATAGGCTTCGAGATACGCCGCAACCCGCTCCTTCGGGGCGAAGCCGTCGGGGTCGATGTCGTCGAACGCCAGGTTCGGGAAGCGATCGTGCCAGGCCGGACCATTGGCCACCAGCGAGTCCCACCGTTCCGTGCGCCAGCGCTCGGCGATGCGATCGCGCTCCAGGACGAGGTGGGGGATCCCGAGCTTGCCCAGGTGCTCGCTCATCGCCACGCCGGCCTGGCCGGCGCCGACAACGAGCGTGTCGATTTCCGTTTCCTCAAGCGCGCGCGCGGTCATCGGAGGTGTCCCGGTGGTCGTGTGTCGGTCATCTTACGAGGGGGCGCGTGGTTAAAGAAAATTTCTTTTATCTTTGTATTGCATCAGTGCAATCTATGCAGATCAGCGCCCGGCCATCCGATCGGCCCGCGCGACCAGGTTCTCCAGTCCGGCACGAGTTGCCGAAACACATTCACAGGTGTTGCGCTGCAAGACCTGATGTCGATCGATTTGGCCCTCGTGCCGTGCGCCCGCGCGGAAGAGTGAGGAAGATGAAGGATTCGATCTCCCGATGGATCCGGGACGGCACTCTGGCGGCGACCCTGCTCATTGCCGGTTACCTGCTGCTGGTTACCGCGCCGCTGGTGCTGGCAGCGGCCGCGGGCGCCGGCCACCGCCCGGGCCTGCAGGAGCTCGCTTCCGCCATCGCCATGGTCGGCTTCACCGCGCTGCTGCTCGAGTTCGCGCTGTCGGGGCGTTTCCGCATGCTGACCGACCCGGTGGGCATGGACGCGCTGATGCGGTTCCACCAGTTCAGCGGCCACGTGGTGCTGGTTCTGCTCGTGGCCCATCCGCTGCTCTACGCGATCTTCCCCGTGCAGACCGGGCTGGTGCATGGCCGGATCGTCGAGCCGACCGGTGGCGGGGCGATTGCGGGCGTGACCGGGTTCGTCGCCTGGTTCGCCCTGATCATTCTGGTCCTGGCAGGCGTCCTGCGGGACGAGCTGTCGATCTCGTACGAGACCTGGCGCATCACGCACGGATGCAGTGCTGCCATGGTCGCTGTCCTCGGGTTGGTGCACACCGTGGAAGCGGGCACTGCCGCGGAAGCGCCGGCAATGCGCGCGTTCTGGATGGCTGCCGTCGTGCTCGCGCTGGCGACGCTCGTGCACGTCTATGGCGTCAAGCCGTGGCTCCGGCGCCGCCGCCCCTGGTGCGTCACCCGGGTCCAGCGCCTGGCTCCCGATATCCACGAGCTCGTGATCGAACCACACGGCCACGACGGCCTGGACTTTCGTGCCGGCCAATTCGTCTGGCTGCGTATCGCGCCCAGTACCTGGGGCCTGCGCGAGCATCCATTCTCGATCGCGTCGGCGCCGGGCGACGGCCGGGCTCTGCGTTTCCTGATCAAGGCCAACGGCGACTTTACCCGCAGCGTCGGCACGGTCGAGCCCGGTGCTCGTGCGTGGATCGACGGACCCTACGGCCGATTCGGGCGGGTCGATGAGGACGTCGACGCGCTGGTGCTCATTGCCGGCGGGGTCGGGCTTGCCTCGATCCTGTCGCTCCTGCGCGAGTGCGCGCACGCGGGTGAAAGGCGCCCCGTGCGCCTGATCCACGCCTGTCGCTGGCGCCGCGACCTGGTGGTGCAGGACGAACTCGCGGAGCTGTCGCGGCACCTGGACCTCGAGGTCGTGACGGTGGTCGACGACGCCGACCGGCCGCCAACGGCGCATGCCGGCCCGGTGGATCGGGGACTGCTCGAGCGAACCCTGCCGCCGGTCCCGCGTGAGCGGATCGCCTGCGCGATCTGTGCGCCGCCCGGCATGATCGACGCGATGGAGATTGCGCTGGCGGAGCTCGGCGTCCCGCACCGGCACATTGCCAGTGAGCGTTTCCGCTACCGGTACGGCGTCGGCAGCCGGTCCGCGCGGCGCGTGCAGCGCCTCTATGGCGTCGTCGCCGCCCTGGTCGCGCTGGCCGCGGTTGCCTTCTCGCTCGCGGATTGAGCCCAGTGGGCGTTCAGGCGGGGCGCTTCATTCAGCGTCCGGTGCGCCGCCGCGTGCGGCCGTAGCGGAAGCCGCGGTTGCGGTGCGGCGCACCGGCCACACCTCCAGCACGCCGGCGGCCAGGACCAGCGCGCCGCCGACCATCTCGAGGGGCCCCAGGCGTTCGCCAGCGATCATGGCGGCGGAGGCGACGCCCACAAGGACTTCGGCCATCAGCAGGATGCCGACACGGGCAGGTTCGAGCCGCGCAGTCGCCCACATCAGGCACGGTATGGACAGCCCCCACCAGAAACTGCCGGCGACAAGAGCCCAGCCAAGCGCCGGGCCGACCGCCTGGATCGACATGCTCGGCACGGGCTCGAGGGCCGGCGCCAGCGCGCCGGCACCTGCACAGGCGCCCAGCGCAAATACGAAGGCCGATTCGCCGGGTCCCGGGTTGGCCTGCGATCGGATGCCCGTCGTCGCGATCGCCCAGAGCAGGCCAGAGGTCAGCCCCAGCCAGTCGCCGAGGCTGCGCGGGACCGGCAGTCGGCCATCTGCTCCCAGCACGAGTCCGAGCCCCGCGATGCCCACCAGGATCGCGAGCAGTCGCAGCCATGGCGTCGACCACCCCATCACGTAGCGCGCGATCAGCGTGCTCCAGACCGGCGTCAGGAAGAACAGCAGGATGACGATGGCGACGCGCCCGTAGACGAGGCCGGCCGAGTAGAGGACGAATGCGAGGCCGCCCAGTGCGATCGACGCCAGTGCTGCCGGACGCGACCGCGCGAGACGCTGCCTTGCCGCCACCGCAAAGGGGGCCAGCAGGAGCGCGGCCGTCGCGACGATCGCCAGCGTGCCCCAGGCTCCGGACAGGCCGATGTCCGCGAGCCGGCGGACCGGCAGCCAGTACAAGCCCCACAGGCTCCCGGTCCCGACGACGAACAGCGTGGCGATGATCTTGATGCGATCGTCGTGCAATGCAGAACGTCCGCTGGTTCATCCCGCGACCGTCAGCGCCAGATCCGGCAATGCAACATGCAGGCGTGCGGCTCGCGAGTGGCGAGGGCGGCGTACCGATCGCAGGAAGGGGGGGTCGGTACCCCCTCCCGGGCTTGTTGCCCCGCGCTATTTCACCGTGTCCGCGTCCGACTCGGGCTTGTCCCCGCCCCGGTGAGCCAGCGGCTCGGCCTGGTCCAGGCGCGGGTGATGGTCCAGGAACGCCCGGTGCGGATCGGGCAGGGCGTCGAGTGCCTGGATCGTGCCCGCCAGTACGTGCACCGCGGCCAGGACGTCGCTCGTGTTCCCGGTTTCGGAGATGGTGTGCATGTTCCGGATCGGAAAGCCGATGGACGTGGCCGCGCAGTCCACGCTGGCCAGCACCCCGGCCATGCCGTCGGTTCCGGTATCCGCACCGGCGACGTCGCGCTGCATCGGGATGTCCTGCTCGCGGGCCGTGGTCTCGATGACGCGGTTGAGCTGCTCGCTGGCGATCGAGCCGACCGACATGGTGAAGCCCTTGCCCATCTCCAGCGGCGGCAGCCGCCGGTCGCCCACGCCGGGAGCGGCGGTGTAGTCGTGGTTCACGTCCACGCCGATGACCACGTCGGGCTCGAGCTCGCCCGCGAACACGCGGCTGCCCAGGCGGCCGATCTCCTCGTAGCTCGCAATTGCGAAGAGCACGCGTACCTGGCTCGTACCGCCGCGCTCGGCGATCAGCCGCGCCACCTCGGCGACGGTGAAGCAGCCGAGGCCGTTGTCGAGGTATGCGCCGTAGAAGGTGTCCGGGCTGAAGCCGTGCCGGATGGGGCGGTCGAGGAGGATGCTGTCGCCCGGGCGCACGCCCAGGTTCTCCACCTGCTGCTTCTTGTTCTCCCCGTGGATCTGCAGCTCCAGGTAGAGCTGCTCCTTCTTGACGCCCTTGTCGCCCGTGCGGACGGCGTTCTCGGCGAAATGGATGGCGCCCAGGGCCTCCACCGTGCCGCCCTCGATCACGCGGTATCGCCCCGGCTCGGACGGATCCTCGCTGAACAGTCTGACCTCGTGGCCGATGAGCGTGGTCGGCAGGAACGAGTCGCTGTTGATCCAGATCTTGCCGTCGTCGCCGATCGAGCGCACCTGCATGCGGATCTTGTCCGCGTGCCCGATGAGCATGACCTTGAACAGGTCATCCCGCCCGGGATGGGTATCCAGGACGATCCCGGCATGTCCCCGGAACTGGTGCACGCGCCAGTCGGAGGGCGCGAAATCTTCCAGCCGGGGCTTGAGCACGCCGTAGGTCATGGCGCCCTCGATCCCGACGGGGCTCGGGGCCGCCAGGATGGCGCGCATGAACTGGAACTGCTCGTCCGGCATCGGCCGGGTCCAGGGTCGATTCGGTTCGCTCATGGGTCGCCGTGATTCCTTTGCGGTTCGGGAAGCCCCTCAGTCTGCCACGACGCGCGCCCGGATGGCACGTGGAGCGACACGGCGACGATCGGCGAGGCAGCCGGATTCCCGGTTCCGAGCGTCGCTGATTGTGCGGGGTACTCCCGTCCTTCGTGCCGCCTGGTCACGTGTTGGGCGGGAGTCAGACATGGCGAGCGATGTTGTGTTGACTATGCTCTTGTGTGCCGGGAATGCTGCAATGCACAAGTGACAATCATGCTCGACGAAACAAGTGATCGACAGTTGCCCGGACTCTCGAGCCGGGAACAGGCGGATTCCGAACAGGTCGCCCCCGAACCTCATGACGCCGTCGTGATCGGTGCCGGGCTCTGCGGCCTCATCTTCATGGCCTATGCGCGGGAGAGAGGGCTGCGCTGTGTTGCCCTCGAGAAGCAGGACGACGTGGGCGGACTATGGAACCGGCTTCCCGCCTGGCAGGACATCCAGAACCGCCGGCAGGACATCGCGATCGACGGCGTGCCCCTCGACGGGGTGGACCAGCCGGCCGTCCACGGGTACGCACACGAATGGGTCCGTCGCTTCGGTCTCGATGGGGATATCCGGTTGGGCTGCGAGGTCACCGCCGTATCGCGGGCAGGCGGAACGTGGATGATCCGTACGAAACGAGGCGATGTCCTGCGGGCCAAATTCCTGATCGTGGCTTCCGGGGTCCAGAATGAACCCTGGCTGCCCGACGTGGAGCGGTCCGACTCGGAGATCGAGGAGACCCACTCCTCCGATCTCCACCAGCCCGAGAGCCTGGCCGACCAGCGCGTGACCGTGGTCGGGGGAGGGGCATCGGGTCAGGATCTGCTCGAACTGGCGGTCAACAACGGAGCGAAGGAGGTCCACTGGGTCTACCGCAACGGCGTCAAGTGGTTCATCCCGACCCGGAGGCCGAAGCAGCGGGCCTGGCCGAATCTTCGGGAACTGGGTCTCGGGCAGAGTGTGCACGGAACGGCGCTCGCAACCGTGCTCATGCGCTGGCTTCTGAGATTTGACTACGATCGTTTCGGGATCAATGAACTGACTCCGGACGAACCTTTCGACTTTGACAAGCACCAGCTCATCCCGGGCCGGGCATCCCTGCTTCGCAACCTCGACTCGATCTCGCGCCACCGGGCCGAGATCCGGTCCATGCGCGGGCGCGAGCTGACGCTCACGAACGGCGAGCGTTTCGAGACGGACCGCGTGCTCTGGGCGACGGGCTACCTCATGGACCTGCGCTACCTGGACCTTCCCGAGTACCGCCGTGTTCGCACGCTGACGGACCTGTTCCCGAAGCTTGGATCCCTCGTCCGGTCGCTGGACTATCCGAATCTGTTCTTTCTCGGGATGACCCTCATCAACAGTACCTCGTCCACGCCGTTTTTCGCGGCGGTGGAGGCGAAGACGCTCATCTCGCACATGCGCGGGGAATGCGAAATCCCCGAGACGACGCTGCCCCGTCACCTCACGTACTGGGAACTCATCCATTACTTCGCAACCTTCGACCGGGCGAGCTACCCGGGAAGGTGGAAGCTGAAATACCTCTGGCTGTCGTTATGGTACGCCGTGCTGCAAAACCGAAGCTTGAGGGTATGAGTCGCGCGGACCGCGGCACGGACCTCACGCGCATGGCGTGCCTCGCCCCGGGACCATGGATCGGGCGAAGGGCGTTCGAGCCCGCCGGCACCTCGCCGGACGAGGTCCATGTTCACTGAGAGGGCCGCGATGCCGGGGAATCCGGATGGGTTCCCCGGCGGTCCGCTCATCCGGGCTTGCGGCAGATCACCTGTATGGGGTGCGTGCGGTCTTCCTCGATGTTCCTGGAGGAGTTGCGGGTCTTCTCCAGTGCATTCTCTCCAATGAGCAGGTGGATCCCCAGCGGCGGCAGGGCACCCTGTTCCGCCTTCTCGATCATCGCGGCGTAGGCGGCGACATACTTCGGGCCGGTGTTCTCGATCTCGATGGCCTCGAATCCGGCATCCTCGAGGTAGGCCCGGGTCTCGGCCGGCGTCGCCAGGTACTCGGCGCTGCCGTCCGTCGACCACGGCACGGGATGGTGGGGCTCACCCCCGGGCCCCAGCCCATGCTCCGTCAGCCCGAGGAACGCACCCGGTTTCAGCACCCGGAAGGCTTCCCCGAAGAACGCGGCCCGATCGCTCACGTTCATCGTGACGTGCTGCGTGTACGCGCCGTCGAAGGTCGAGTCGGGGTACGGCAGGCGCTGCCCGTCGCCGTGTTCGATCTGCACGGCATCGTTCATTCCGACGAGCCGCGTGAGCTTGTTGCCGGCCGTCACGAACGGGCCGGTAATGTCGATCCCGGTGACCCGGCAGTCGAATCGACTGGACACGTAGCGGGCGGGACCGCCCAGCCCGCACCCGATGTCGAGTACGTGCTGGCCGGCCTCGACGGGAAGCCGGTCCGCGAGGTCGACCGTGGCCGGGAATCCGCGCGCGTGAAAGTGATCGACCGGCGCCAGGTCGTCGATCGTCAGTCCCTCCAGCGGTTTCTCCATCCGCTGCAGCGTCGAGACGATCAGCTCGTAGATATCGCCGGAGGCCCAATGTTCCGCAATGGTCTTTGCATCCGTCATCTCCTTTCCTCCCGCGCCGACATCGCTGCTCTCGTCGCCGTCGTGCCACGCGGATACTCACCCGGGAGGTACGGTATCCAAACCGGCGACGAGCGCGATGCGGCAGCAGCCACCGCCCAGCGGGCGTGTGCAGAAGTCTAGTTCGCGCGCGGCAACATTGCCGGCCGCGGAGAAGACGGTTACGGCACGCCGATCAATGATTCCGCGTGATGTCGTTCCGCCGTTCCGAACCCGGCCACGAGCGGATCCGGCCGGCGAATCGCCGTGCGCGGGAATTGCACGCGGTTGCCGGGCCGGCATGCCGCTTCGGCTTCATGGAGACCGAGCACCGGGCAAGGGGCAGGATCATCCCGATCAGGATGAGGGTCCGCTCACGCGACGAAGAACGCGGGTTGGCGAGAGCGCTCTGGGCGCAGGCGATGGAAGAGGGCCTATTCCGTGGCAACCCCGGACGCTTCACGGTCAATGCATCACGCAACACCCAGGCGTTCCATGAGCATCCGGGATTCATGGCGGCGTCCGGGCCGGTTACCCGGCAGGGTGTGACCGCAATTGCCATGAAGATCGCGATCCCGCCGGCCGGAAGGCCGCGCAAGGCGACACCGCGGGCCCGACCCTCGAGCACGGCCGAACCCCGGCCCGTGCCCGAGGGTCTCCCGGACGCGCTCAGGCGAGGTCGAAGCGGTCCGCGTTCATGACCTTGTTCCAGGCGGCCACGAAGTCCTGCAAGAACTTCTCCTGCGCGTCGTCCTGGGCATAGACCTCGGACAGGGCACGCAGTTGGGAGTTCGAGCCGAACACGAGATCGACTCGCGTGCCGGTCCACTTGACCGCGTCCGTCTCGCGGTCGCGCAGCTCGAATTCCTCGGCCTCGTCGGAGGTCGGCACCCACTTCATGCCCATGTCGAGGAGGTTCACGAAGAAGTCGTTCGTGAGCGTCCCGGGCCGGTCCGTGAAGACGCCGTGCTGCGTGCCGTCGACGTTCGTGCCCAGCACCCGCATGCCACCGAGCAGGACCGTCATCTCGGGCGCGGTCAGCGTGAGCAGCTGCGCCCGGTCGAGGAGCATCTCCTCCGCCGGCACGGTGAACCGGGTCTTCCGGTAGTTGCGGAAGCCGTCGGCGACCGGTTCGAGCACCTCGAAGGACTCCGCGTCGGTCCACTCCTGCGCGGCGTCGGTGCGGCCCGGGTGGAAGGGCACCGTGACGTCCTGACCGGCCTCCTTTGCGGCCTGTTCGACACCGGCGTTGCCGCCGAGCACGATCAGGTCGGCGAGCGAGACCCGCTTGTCGCCGGATTGCGCGTCGTTGAACGTCTTCTGGACACTCTCGAGCTTCTTCAGCACCTTCGCCAGCCGCTTCGGCTGGTTGACCTCCCAGTCCTTCTGCGGGGCCAGGCGAATGCGCGCGCCATTGGCGCCGCCGCGCTTGTCGGAGCCGCGGAACGTCGAGGCGGAGGCCCAGGCGGTCGAGACCAGCTCGGAAATCGACAGCCCGGTGGCGAGGATCTTCTCCTTCAGTGCCGCGATGTCCCTGTCGTCGATGAGCTCGTGATCGACGGCCGGGAGCGGGTCCTGCCAGATCAGGTCCTCCTCGGGTATCTCGGGGCCGAGATAGCGCGCCTTGGGGCCCATGTCGCGGTGGATCAGCTTGAACCACGCCCGCGCGAACGCGTCCGCCAACTCGTCCGGGTTCTCGAGGAAGTGCCGCGAGATCTTCTCGTACTCCGGGTCGTAGCGCAGCGACAGGTCCGTGGTGAGCATGGTCGGCTTGCGTTTCTTCGAGGGATCGTGCGCGTACGGGATGTCGGCCTCGGCGTCCTTGGCGACCCACTGGCAGGCGCCGGCCGGGCTTTTCTCCAGCTCCCATTCGTAGCCGAACAGGTTCTCGAAGAACCTGTTGCTCCACTGGGTGGGCGTGCCGGTCCAGGTGACCTCGGGGCCCCCACCCATGGTGTCGTCGCCCATGCCGGAGCCGTAGCTGCTCTTCCAGCCCAGCCCCTGCATCTCGATGCCGGCGGCTTCCGGTTCGGGGCCGACCAGGTTCGCGTCACCGGCGCCATGGGTCTTGCCGAAGGTGTGCCCGCCGGCGATCAGCGCGACCGTCTCGTAGTCGTTCATCGCCATGCGGGCGAAGGTCTCGCGGATGTCACGCGCGGCCTTCACCGGGTCCGGCTCGCCGTTCGGCCCCTCGGGGTTCACGTAGATCAGGCCCATCTGGACGTTGGCGAGCGGCTGCTCGAGCTCGCGGTCACCGCTGTAGCGCTTGTCGTCGAGCCACGCCTTCTCGGAGCCCCAGTAGACGTCGTCCTCGGGCTCCCAGATGTCCTCGCGCCCGAAGGCGAAGCCGAAGGTCTTGAAACCCATGTCCTCCAGGGCGACGTTACCGGCCAGGATGATCAGGTCGGCCCAGGAGACCTTGTTGCCGTACTTCTGCTTGACCGGCCACAGCAGCCGGCGCGCCTTGTCCAGGTTGACGTTGTCCGGCCAGCTGTTGGTCGGTGCGAAACGCTGCGAGCCGGTCCCGCCGCCGCCGCGGCCGTCGCCGGTGCGGTAGGTGCCCGCGGCGTGCCAGGACATCCGGATGAACAGCGGCCCGTAGTGCCCGAAGTCGGCCGGCCACCACTCCTGGGAGTCCTTCATCAGCGCACGCAGATCCTGCTTCAGCGCCTGGACGTCGAGCTTCCTGAACGCCTCCCGGTAGTCGAAGTCCTCGCCCATGGGACTGGGGAGCGGGGAGTGCTTGTGGAGGATCGAGAGGTTGAGCTGGTTGGGCCACCAGTCCTCGTTGCCCGGGCCGTCGCCGTGCAACTCCGTGCGAGAACCGTGCATGACGGGGCATTTGCCCGCGCGCTCCATGTCTTTCGCATTTGCAACCATGATTATCTCCGGTTGGGACTGTCTGCATTGACCGGATCCGTGCGCCGGGGCAATGCCCGGGCGATATGGTGATCCGGTTTCGCGGCGCGCTCGCCGGCTGCGCGGATAACACGGCCGTCGGCCAAGGGCGCGCCGTCGATGATCTTCAGGTTGTCGGCACACCTCCCGCGCCCGGCACGCAGGTCGGCTGCCCGGACCAGGGAATATCGTGGCGCGCGAGGGCCCCCTCGGGAAGGGACCCGCTTGCGCGATCGACGTTTCACTGGTCTGTGTCCGGCGCGTCCAAGAGTGCTGCCCGCGCGGGGTGGCGTGTTCCCGTGCCGATGCACGGGAACGCTACCCTCGGCGACAGTAACGCCGGAGAAGTGATTGATCCAATTGAATCTGTTGTCCATATCGATAGTCATGAACTATGAACGCGACGGGGCGCGCGTGACGATGCAGCTGAAGCCGCAATCCGGAATCATCGCACGCTCGCGGGACTGCCGGGTGCGGGTGTGACAATCCAGGCGTGGCGCTGCGATTCGGCGTGCCGCCCGGCGGGGGGTATTGGGACGCCGGCTGGAACGCGATTGATGCCGCCGGTCGCCGTTCAGCCTGGCCAGGTCGAGAACCTGGTGTGGCACATCCCGTCCATCTCTCCCGGGGGGGCGTGGCGGTTGCGCCATTCCTCGAGCGGACCGGTCGCCGCCCCGCAGGGGCGGGGATGCGCCCGGTCGTCGCCCTGGCCGGCCCCGCCTCGGGCGGGGGCAACTCCCGGGAGTGGATCGGGGGGCCAGGTCCTGGCTGCACGTGTCGTGTGCCGGGACGGACCACGTCGAGCTCTGGGCTGCCCGCCCAGGACCCGCCCCCCGATTGTTTCCCGCTCGTGACCTATCGCTCCTGCAGGTTACCGCTCTGATCGGAGATCAGGATCTCGACGCGCCGGTTGCGCTGGCGGCCCCCGGGGTCGTCGTTGCTGGCCACGGGGTAGGCTTCGCCGTACCCCTCGGTCACGATGCGCGAGGGCGAAATGCCGTGCGATACGACGGCCGCCTTCACCGCCTCGGCGCGGCGCATCGACAGCTGCGCGTTGTAGTCCGCCGAGCCCACGCTGTCGGTATAGCCCTCTACGCGAATCCGGCGCTCCGGATACTCCTGGAGAAACTCCGCGAGACGCCCGGCCGCGCGCTCGCCGCCCGGCTTCAGCTCCGCCTTGTCGAATGCGAAGAGGACGTCGCCGAGGGTCAGCACGATTCCGCGCTTGGTCTGCTTCGCCTGCAGGTCAGACAGCCTGGCCTTCAGCTCGGCCTGTTGCTCCTGCGCCATCTCGGCCTGGCGCTGTGCCTGCTCGGCCCGGTGCTGCTCCACCTCCACGAGCAGCTTCTGGCGTTGCGTGCGGGCCTGATCGAGCTGCTTCTGCAGCCCGGCCTCCTCGGCCTGCTGGCCGGCAATCTGCGCGTAGCGCTGGGCGAGGTAGGCGTGATGATCCACGAGCACCATCCGGGCGCCGCTGGAGAAGAGGTTCTCGGCCTGCTGCAGCTCCCGCTGCGAGCGATCGAGTGCCTCGGCGGCACTGCGCGTGGCCTCGGGATCCTTCTCCACCTTCTGGTACATGGCCCGCGCCGACTGCAGCTGGGTGCTGGGATCGCGTGTCGTGGCACATCCGGAGAGGAGAGTCAGCGCGCCGAGCACGGCTGCGAGAAAGACTGGGGCGGGGCACCCGCGCCCTGCGTGTATGCGCGTAATCATGACTGTTCCCTGGTCATGCGGTCCCGGAGCTCCTGGATCGCCTTGTTGAGCTTGTCGACGGCCTGGTGCGCCTCGGCCGTGCGCGCCTGCTCGCCGGCGAGACGTGCGTCGGCCGTGGCCCGTTCGAGCACGCGCCGGGCCTCGGCGTAGTGCTCCTCGTCGATGAGACGACGTGCGTCCTCGAGTTTCTCGCGGGCGTGCCTCAGGAGCCGTGGGGCGGTGTCGCGCGCGCCAGCGGATTCGGCCTGCGTAATGGCCGCGTTCGTTGCCGCGAGCTGGTCGTCGGGTCGGGGGGCATCGCTGGCACATCCGGCCAGGATGAGCGCGGTTCCGAACATCATCGATACGGGAAGGACATGTCGTGGCATGAGCGCTTCCTCCTTTGGTTGAGGGCCGCACTCACGCCACCGCCGGTCCTGGTGCCGACTTCGTCGCGCTGGCGCCCAGTATAGTCACCGCGGGAGGCGGGGCAAGGTCGCCGTGGGCGCGGGTTCGTCGGAGCAGGTCGGGCTCACCGAAACCGCCACGGCCTGTCACGGGATCGTCCCGTTCACCCAGGGCACGGACGTCGAACTGATCGTCATCGGTTACACCGGAGGCTGGGTGACGGATACCGATGGCGCCACGGCGATGGCCGTGGCGCGGCACGTGGTCGGGGACGTGCCCCGGGTCCGGAGCCCGCGCAACCGCGGCGGTCGGGTTGATCCGCGTCAAGGTCGTATCGCGGACACCGGTCCAGGATCCATCCTGGATGGCAGGCACCGCTCGCGGGCGGCCCGAACATGCGGGCGCTTCCGGGCAGGGGGGTGACGACATGGCCATACCGAATGCCGCCCGATTGACTGACGACATCCGGCGGTTCGGATCGTTCCGCAAGGCCCTGGGCGGCCGGGCGGCACTGGACGCCGGCGAGCGGGCCCGGCGCGACGAACTGCTGGAGCGGATCCGCGACGAGGACCGTTACGCGGCGCGGGTGCTGGAGGTCTGGCTCCGGACGGGACCCGCCTCGCGTCTCGTGGCCGCGGATACGGGGGATGTGACCCTGTGGCGCACGGAGGAGGACGCGGTCGAGGATCGCTGTCCCGTGGGCTGCTGGCTGGTCAGCGCACCGGCGCGGGACGCGCTGCGGGCGATCGGCGCATCACGGCCGGGTGCACCCCGCGAGGTTGCCGGACACTAGCGGACGCGCCGCGGGACGACTCCCGTCCTGTACGCGTCGCGGGAACGACGACATCTCCACGGGTGTCCGTGCCGACTCCGCGTGCCGTCCGCAGTGCTGCTGCCGGACATCGCACAAGGAATCGCATACGTCGAACGCCCCCGGCAGCCATCCGGGATCGACGGATCGGGGATGGCTGCCGGGACGTTGGTCCCGGGCCCGTGCGTCCGGGGCACCGGGGTGAAAGAAAACCCCTAGTGCCCTGTCCCGCAAGTTCCTTCGCATTCTCGCCGGGTCTTGCGGGCCCTGGCGGCGTTGCGCCTCCTCGCAATAGAGCGCGCTATTACTCGTCGGCGCGCCTTGCCAGGGTCCGCAATCCCTCGCCGCGAATCCGCGAAGAACTTACGAGACAGGACACTAGTAGTTGCCGCCGCTGTCGTTGTCCATCGAGTCGCCGTATTCCTCGTCCTCGCGCACCACGTGCCAGACGCCCTTGAAGCCGTCGCCCTTCATGTCTCCGCGCATGTCGTCGCCCTGGTAGTAGTAGAGCGGCTTGCCGTCGTAGGTCGCCTGCCGCGTCCCGTCGCTGCGGGTGATCGTGCCCACGTCTTCGCCGGACACGTCCGCCGCCGGCACCGGCGGCCACAGCTCGGCGCACCCGCCCGAGCACATGCTCTCGCCGGGGCGGTCCTTGTCGAAGGTGTAGACGGTCATGCCGTTGGCCCCGGTCATGACCTCGTGCTCAGCGGACATGCCGGCGTTGGCGCATGCGCCGAGGGCCATGCCGAGCAGGGCCGGTGCGAGGGTGCGGGTGACAGCGTGCAGGGATATGGACCTTGTCATGGGTTGCTCCCGATCGTGAATGGCTTTCCCGAGGCCCGGGGCCGCGCGAGTCCGCGCGGTCCCGGGCGTCGATCAGAGGTACGCAGCGGCGGCCGCGGGGGGATTCAGGGACGCGATTGTCGTAGTCTGGCCCCCACGGGCATGCCCCGTTGAACCGTCGGGCCCGCGCGGCGGTCGTGCGCCCGGCGAGCGCGGCGGACGATCCATCGCGACGGGGGAGGGTGGCCCAGAGGCCGCCCGGGACGAACCAGAGGGAACCGATGCCGTCCACCGACCAGCAACGGCACGGGACATCGCTCCCGGACCTGCTTGCGCGCTGTGCCCTGCGCGACGAGGCTGCGTTCGCGGCCCTGTACGAGGCCACGTCCGCGAAACTGTTCGGTACGGCGCTCCGTATATTGCAGAACGAGCCGCTGGCCGAAGAAGCGCTGCAGGAGGCCTACGTGAAGATCTGGCGCGCCGCCGGGACCTACCGCGAGGCGCGCGGCACGCCCATGACGTGGATGATCAACATCGTCCGCAACCAGGCGCTGGACACCGTGCGCCGGGCGCGGTATCGCCGGGCCGAACCGGACGACGCTCTCGACGACGCGCCCGCCGACACGGCGGGTCCCCTCGAGGATGCGCACACCCGCGCGGAGCTCGAGCGCCTGCGCGAGTGCCTGGCCCGACTGGCCGACGGGCCGCGGGCCTGCATCCTGATGATCTACCACCAGGGCTTCACGCCCACCGAGGTCGCGCGCAGCCACGGCTGGCCGATCGGGACCGTGAAGACCTGGCTCCGCCGTGGGCTGCAGCGCCTCCGGGTGTGCATGGACCGATGAGATACGACGACCCCCGACTGCGCGAATCGCTGGCGGCCGAGTACGCCCTGGGTGCCCTGCACGGTGCCGCGCGGGCCCGGTTCGAGACGTTGCTGCGCCACGACCCGGGCCTGCGGCGCCAGGTGGAGGCCTGGCAGGAACGACTCGGGCCGCTGGCCGCGCAGACACCGCCGGTCGAACCGCCCGCGCGCGTCTGGAACCGAGTGCAGCGACGCATCCGCGCGGAGGCGGGCGAACGCGCCTCGCGGACCTGGTGGCGGCGTGCCCGCGTGTGGCAGGCCGCCACGGCCGCGAGCCTGGCCGTGGCGGTCGTCCTGGCCGCCGCATGGGTCTGGCGCCCGGTGCCCCGGACTGTCGAGGACGAGGCCGGGCTGCACTACGTCGGCGTGCTCACCGACAGCGGCCATCGTCCCGTGATGACCATCATGGGCTACGGGCCGCCCTGGCGGCTCGAGGTCGATGCCCGCGACCGCCCCCCCGCCTCCGCCGCGCAGACCGGCGAGCTGCGCCTGTGGGTGCGCGGCGCGGGCGCCGCGCCGCCGCGTTTCCTGGCCCGCCTCGATGCCGCGGGCGAGGACATCCGCCTGTCCCCGGCCCGGTGGGAGCTCATGTCCGACGCCCGTGAGCTCATCGTCAGCCGCGACCCGGTCGACAGCCCGACCACCGGCGGTCCGCGCGGACCGGTGCTGTTCTCGGGGCCGTGCGCACGCGTCGGCGCCTGGGGAGACGCCGGGCATCCCCGCAACACCGGGTGATTGCGAGCCACACAGCGGGCGTGGCAATCCAGGTCGCGGTGACGACCGTTCCGCGGGCACGGCCCGACGCGGCATGACCCCGCGCGCAGCGCACGGAGCACACCGCGTCACGCCCGGTGCGGCTGCGCCAGGTACTGCGGGGTCTGCATCTCGCGCAGGCGACTGGCGGTGCGCTGGAACTCGAAGGCCAGGCGCTCGCCGGTGTAGAGCGCTTCCGGCTCGGCGTCGGCGGAGGCGTACAGTCGCACGTTGCGGTCGTAGAAGGTGTCGATCAGGTTGATGAAGCGCCGGGCCGCATCGTCATCGGCCTCGCCGAGCACGGGCACGCGACGGACGAGCACCGTGTGGAAAAAGCGCGCGATCTCCAGGTAGTCGCTGGCCGAGCGCGCCGAGCGGCACAGCGACAGGAAGTCGAACCAGGCCACGCCGTCGGCCCAGTACACCACGTTGATCCGGCGCCCGTTCACGACGATCCAGTCGCGCTTGCGCCGGTTCACGGCCACGGTGCGCTCGAACGTCGCCACCAGCCGCATGTCCGCTTCGCGGTCGTGCGGCACGTGCCAGGTCTCGGCATCCGCGAGGTTGCGCATGCGCCAGTCGACGCCGTTGTCGACGGGCAGCACCCGCGTGTGGCGATGCAGCAGGTCGATCGCCGGCAGGAACTGCTCGCGCTGCAGGCCGTCGGCGTAGAGGTCGTCCGGCGCCACGTTCGAGGTGGTCACCAGCGTGACCCCGCGGCGGAACAGCCCGCGCAGCAGCCCGTGCATCAGCATGGCGTCGGTGATGTCGTTGACGTGCATCTCGTCGAGGCAGAGCACGCGCGCCCGCCCGGCGAAGTGCTCCGCGACCCGCTCCAGCGGCGCCTCGATCTCGCCCAGGCCGCGCAGCTGCTCGTGCACGAGGAACATGAAGCGGTGGAAGTGCAGGCGCAGCTTCGCGCCGAACGGCAGGGCGTCGTAGAAGAGGTCGAACAGGTGCGTCTTGCCGGTGCCGACGCCGCCGTGCACGTACAGGCCCGCCACCGGCTCCGGGAAGCGCCCGAGTCGGCGCTCCAGGCGGGCGCGCAGGCCCGCGCGGCGCCCGCCGTCATCGACGAGGCGGTCGTGCAGGTCGTGGAAGGCCTCGACCGCCACGGCCTGGGCCGGATCGCGCTCCAGCCGGCCGGACTCGAGCGCCCGGCGATACTGTTCGCGGGGAGACATGGATGATCGGGGTGTCGTCGGGCACGGCAGGCGACGGCGCCACGGCGATTGTCGGGCAGGGGGCGGGCAGCCGCAACCGCGCCCGCGGGCTCAGGTGTCCGGATCGTCGGCCGCGACCCGGCGCAGCCAGTCCAGCAGCTCGGCCGCCGCGGGCCGCGGCGGCGCACCCTCGCGCCAGGTCACGTGGAAGGCCTCCTCCGTCTCCAGTACCGCGGTGAACGGGGCCGCGAGCCAGCCGCTCTCCAGCCGGGGCGCCACCAGGGAGCTGCGGCCGAGCGCGACGCCGAGGCTCTCCTCGGCGAGGCGCAGCGGCAGGATGGCCGTATCGAAGTGCGAGCCGCCGCCGCCGTCCACGTCCG
>Ga0209918_1000187_pt1 | contig 46180 bp, 41 predicted proteins | sample SalPonD_shore_MG_FD_185712 | JGI IMG/M metagenome (GOLD analysis project Ga0209918, IMG submission 185712) | Salt pond soil microbial communities from South San Francisco under conditions of wetland restoration - Salt Pond MetaG... | ecosystem: Environmental > Aquatic > Marine > Intertidal zone... | reverse complement strand
GAGTGTCACGTTATTTGAAAAAGTATCGATAAAACAACTACTTACAGACGTGAATGACGCCAATGAAAGAGCTGACCTTCATAACCAATTGAAATTATTCAACTTCTAACGGGACAGTAGTGTTTTGAAGTATATTTTAATTTAATTACAACACTGACAAAGGTAAATCCAATGGTGCATTTACTCCTGGTGAATGACCATCACCGGTATACCGGGATTGGTAAATACTGGCTCGAACTGTACAAAAACCTGCCGAATCACCTTCCAGAGGATTGGGTTCGCACCGGATTGATGCAGAATATGGGTGAAAATTATTCGCCCTCTGAGCCGGAAATAAACGTCCAGTTTCGGCCAAAATGGTGCAAGCAAGTCAGCTTTGGAAAATGGCATAACATTAACTCGTACTATTATTATCCCCGGAAAATTCCCGATACGCATTCCTTGTATCATATATCCAGCCAAATGATGGGACAGTCCGCCCAACACGTGACCCCGGCAATTGTCACGTGTCACGATCTGATCGCGTTTGAAAACGCGGATCATTTGAACAAAATCAAGCAGTGGATTCAGAGAAAGCATCTCAAAGCGCTCCGTCATGCGTCAGGATTGATTTTTATCTCCGAGCACTCTAAAAAAACCTTTTTAGAGCACTTTGATTATCCCGAAGAAAGAACGGCCGTTATTTATCACGGGACGAGCAATTTATTTCATCCCAGAGATAAAAAGGCCTGCCGGGCCGAACTGAATTTGCCAGAGAAAATCCCAATTATTATAGCCGTCGGGAGTGAATCCAAGCGAAAAAATCTGCCGGTAACGCTGCAGGTGATTAAAAAACTACGGGCAGCATTTCCAGAACTACTATTGCTTCGGGTTGGCGACCAATCCAGGTTTTCACGGGAATATCTCAAAGAGAATATGCTTGAGGAGAATGTACAATACCGCAAGAATGTGCCCGAGGAAACCCTGGCAAAATATTACAATGCTGCTGATCTCTTAATATTTCCATCCTGGTACGAAGGCTTTGGATTACCGGTTGTTGAGGCGATGAGTTCCGGGCTTCCGGTGGTGGCAAGCAACGTTACCTCTATTCCTGAGATTGTCAATGATGACCGGCAGTTGCATGAGCCGGACAATGTTGATGCTTTTGCGGCTACCGCTGAAAAAATCTTGTCGGATAATGAATATTACAACGCATTATCTGAACATAATCTTAAACAGGCTGTCCATTTTACATGGGATAATGTTGCACGGCAAACAGTGGCATTCTACCGCAAGATCCTTGGAGAATAAATTTCTTTGAACATATATCAGATATTTCATTTTCTTTTCCGAAAAATTCATCGATATTAAACTTTCGTTTCAATTTGATATCAGATTTCAATCCTATTTTTATTTGACCACTGTGGAACAAAGGACAACAGAAGTGTGAGATTACCTATTCTGCAGACAGAGCGCACGACGCTTCGGGTGCCGGAGCGTAAAGATGTACCTAAGATTTGTAAATACTATCTGCAAAATCGCCAGTTTCTCGCGCCGTATGAGCCGGTACGCTCAGAGAAATTCTATACCAAAAAATATTGGAATGACCGCGTGAAACAATCCCGGGATGAATTTTATGCCGATATCGCATGTCGCTTTTTTATCTATGCAAAAACAGACAATGAACCAATTATCGGTGCAATTAATTTCACAATGATTGAGCGCGGACCGTCAGATTCTTGTCGACTCGGATATGGTTTGTCACGCGAATACGAGGGCAAAGGTTATATGTCAGAAGCGTTGCAGGCCGGAATTCACTTCGTGTTCGAAACGCTGAATATTCACCGGATTGACGCATGCTATATGCCAAAAAATGTACGAAGTGGTCGCTTATTAGAACGATTAGGATTTGAAGTCATCGGGCTTGCACGCGATTATTTATTCATAGATGGTCAGTGGGAAGACCACTTGCTTACTTGTCTGCTGAACCCGAAATGGCACGGAGCAACCTAACGGAAAAGGAGCACAACTCGGATGGCGCTACGGGTAAAAATCTGTTGTATCCAGAATCAAACAGAAGCCGAACTGGCGTTGAAATATGAAGCAGATGCGATTGGATTAGTAAGCCATATGCCGAGTGGACCCGGGGTGATTACAGAAGAACAGATTGCCCGCATAGCATCAAACGCCCCTCCGACCGTCGGGACTTTTCTCCTGACCTGCAATCAAGACGCTTTTGAGATTATCGCACAACAGAAGCGCTGCCGAACGAACACTATCCAATTTGTTGACCAGTTAGATTCCGACACGTACAATCATATCCGTGGTGCTCTGCCTGGAATATCGATAATCCAGGTTATTCACGTGAACGGACAGAAATCGCTTGCTGAAGCGAAAAATATTGCCCCGTCCGTGGATGCTTTACTCTTGGATTCGGGACATCCCGATGCCAAGGTGAAAGAACTAGGTGGAACAGGGCGCACCCACGATTGGAGAATGAGTCGTAAAATTGTGAAGAGCGTTGATATTCCGGTATTTCTGGCCGGGGGACTGACTCCGGAAAATGTGAAAAATGCGGTTAAAAAGGTGAACCCGTTTGGAATAGATGTTTGTACAGGTGTGCGCAGCAACGGGCATCTGGACGAGGAAAAACTTGCAAAATTTATTTCCGCCATTCGTGATATCTAATTTTACATACCATATATATTGAATGATGAACATCCAAAGATATTTGCACCGTATCGGAGTCAAAAATCAAGACGCACCAAGTAGGAAAAATTTAACCTACCTGATGCAGCACCACCTGCAAACAGTCCCGTTTGAAAATCTCGACATTCATCTGAAACGGCCAATCGAATTAGAGACAGAATCCTTATATCACAAAATTGTACAACGAAATCGTGGTGGATTTTGTTATGAACTCAATGGACTGTTCGCGGAACTTCTGAAAGAATTGGGATATGCAATCCATATGATTTCTGCCCGCGTTTATAATCAACGTCGTGGCGCGTATGGCCCCGAATTTGACCACTTGGCATTGATAGTTTCGATTGAAGGAAATCGATATCTCGCAGATGTTGGATTTGGCGAGACATTCCGTACACCGCTGCAATTGCCACAGGATGAAATTAGTGATATCAGTGGGCGATACCGGCTCATCCAGGAATACAATATGGACAATACCTTTGTACTTCAGCAATGCAAAGAAGAAAATTGGGTGCCGGAATATCGATTTGAGTTGACGTACCGGGAATTATCTGAGTTTGAACCGATGTGTCTGTATCACCAGACTTCACCTGACTCCCATTTTACACAACGAATGATGTGCTCTCTTGCGACTGAAAATGGACGTATCACGCTGAGTGATAACTCATTGATTGTCACCATTGAGGGGAAGAAAAAGAGACACCATATCTCTGAAAACGAAAAGCCAGAGATTCTGCAAAAATATTTTGCTGTTCGCGTGGACGGACAATTTTTCCAAAATCACACATGACTTTTAAGTAAGATCTGGTTATCTCAGAAGAGTCTTTCTATCCTGGAATTCGCTTATCAGAAGACCAAAATTTCTGAGCCATTAACCTCTTATAAGATCGTTCTATTTAATCAAAGAATTCCCCGAGATTTCTGCTTCGGGATCAAGATCATTTATAGAGACGTTGCATTGAGGCTGTCCCGCCGGGGAGGGAGGAAATCAAGCGATAAATAATGGCAAGTTATCATTGAATTTCACCGGTAGAGTTGTTTCATGCCTGATACGAATCTTCTAGGATCGCTGGCGGTTATGTGGTAATTGCAGAAATAATTGTGTTCGCCAAAAAAGCGCCACGGACGCAGAAAGCGATTCGTGGCGCCATGTTTGGTTAAATTATTTTAAAACCTCCCCAAAAAACATTGCAAACCGAGGTGATCTTTGTAAGATTAGGCCTGTATTTCGTGCCAACCGTAATTGACGAGATTATCTATGAAGAAACGAACACTTTTTATTTCCCTGGGAAGCGCTCTGGTCATCATCCTGGCAGCCTGGTATTTCATTGGCGGTTCGAGTGAAGCGAGCACAGATATTTTCATTTCGCCGCAGCGGGGAATGTTTCAGGTGACCGTCACCGCAACCGGCGAGCTCCAGGCAAAGAAATCCATCAAAATCAACGGGCCGCAAAACGCGCAATTAGCACAGATTTGGCGAATGACGATCTCAAAGCTGATTCCGGAAGGCACCGTGGTTCAGAAGGGTGATTTTGTTGCTGAACTCGACAAATCCGAAATTTCCAATCGCATCAAAGAGGAACAACTCGAACTGCAAAAAGCCGAATCACGGTTCACTCAGGCGCAGTTAGATACCACATTGACGATGTCGAAAGCGCGGGACGAGTTAGTAAATCTCAAGTATGCAATGGAAGAGATGAAGTTGAAGATGGAGCAATCCCAATATGAAGCGCCGTCGGTGCAGCGCCAAACAGAAATCGACTATGAAAAAGCCGAGCGGGCGTTTGATCAGGCAAATCGTAATTACGTCACGAAAGAACAGCAGGCGATTGCAAAGATGAAAGAGGTGCAGGCGGAGTTAACTCAGCACCAGCAACGAATCAGTATCCTGCAGAGTGTGCTGCAACAATTCACCATCAAGGCGCCAGCGGATGGAATGCTCATTTATTTCAAGGAATGGAACGGACAAAAACGAGTGGTCGGTTCGTTGATTAACGCTTGGGATCCGGTGGTGGCAACGCTCCCTGACCTCTCGGAGATGGAATCAGTCACTTATATTAGTGAAGTCGATATCCAGAAAATTAAAAAAGGTCAGCATGCAAAAATTGGCCTGGACGCAGACCCGGATAAAAAATTAACAGGTGTCGTTACAGAAATCGCGAATATCGGTGAGCAGCGTCCAAACTCTGACTCGAAAGTATTTGAAGTGACAGTCCTGATTAACGAAGCAGATACTACCTTGCGACCTGCGATGACAACCAGTAATACCATTGTTGCCGACACGGTGCAAAATGCGCTGCATATTCCGCTGGAGTGTATCCACGTACAGGATAGCGTGACCTATGTCTATAAATCCGCCGGTGGGCACATTGAAAAGCAGGAAGTCAAACTGGGCTTGCTCAACGAAGACGCAGCAGTAATACAAAATGGACTCTCCGAAACCGATAAAATATTTCTCTCCACGCCGGTACCCTTACCGGAAGGAGACATAGTGCGCTTATCCGAAACACTCGCCTCCAAAGAAATGTAGTTGCTCCGATGTGGCAAAAAATTCCCTATAATTTTTTTATCGCGATTGAAGCGATTTATCAAAATAAGTTCCGCGCGTTTCTTACATCGCTGGGAATTTTATTTGGTGTGGCGTCCGTGATTTCAATGCTGGCGATTGGAAAAGGGGCTCAGCAGGAAATTCTGGAGCAGCTGCGGCTGCTGGGGACTAATAATATAATCGTGACTCCTGTCATAAAGCAGGAAGAGGGCAAGGTCACGGATGAAATTTCCGAAAACCCAGCCAAGGTCGAGAAGAAACAATTTTCCACAGGACTTACCTTGCTTGACGCGCAAAGTATCGACAATATCATTCCACATGTTGATTATGTCAGTCCGGAAATTGTCGTTGAAACAATGGCTATTCGCGCCGGATTGCGCCGGTCAACAAAATTGGTCGGTATTTCCTCTCATTATTTCGAAGATACTCAATTTGAATTGGCTATGGGCAACCTTTTTAGCCAGCATCAGATGGAAAACTCCGCTCCGGTTTGTATCATTGGAAACGGCGTAAAGACTAAATTTTTTCCCGGAGAAGAACCAATCGGCAAGCGCATCAAGGCCGGGAGTTTGTGGCTCACCGTTGTGGGGGTGTTGCAGGAACGCCACATTTCGCAGAGCAATATTCAGCACCTTGGTATCCGGGATTACAATATGGATATCTACACGCCAATTTCAACGATGCTGATTCGGTTTAAGAACCGGGCGCTGGTGACTAAACAGGATATCCAGCAAGCAAACGCCAGGCAAAACCAGAACCAGTCTGCAGAGACAAATCCGAATTACCATCAGCTGGACCGCCTCACGGTTCGGGTCAGCGATGTCGCATTTATGCCGCGAGTCGCGGATATCATCAGCCGGATGCTGGAACGCCGCCACAACGATGTGGTTGACTTTGAAGTCGTGATCCCAGAGATGTTGTTGGCGCAGGAGCAGAGAACCCGCACTATTTTTAACATTGTCCTCGGGGCGATTGCCTCTATTTCGCTCATCGTTGGCGGGATCGGCATTATGAATATCATGCTGGCATCAGTCATGGAGCGCATCAAGGAAATCGGCATTCGATTATCGATGGGCGCCACCCAGCAGGATATCAGTTTACAGTTTGTCGCGGAAGCCATCGCCATAAGCATCACTGGAGGGATCGCTGGTATTATTCTCGGTTTTATCATGAGCGCGGGCATTGAAAAATTTGCCGACATTCACACGATTGTTTCGCCATTTTCTGTATTGATTTCTTTCATCGTCTCTGTCACAATTGGGCTGGTCTTTGGTATTTTTCCGGCACGCAAAGCCGCCCGACAAGATCCAATAGTTTCACTTCGGTATGAATAGCAAAGAGAGCACCTGATTATGCGTTTGGCAAAAGTGTTGATTGCGGGAATTCTTACGTTTGGTCTGTCCATGAATCTTTGTGCCCAAACTCCGGATACGCTGCATCTGTCTCTGAAAGATTGTATCGATTGGGGGCACACGCAAAGTCCCGCTGCGAAGATGGCGAAGAACAGTTTTAACTCGGATTATTGGAGTTATCGTGCGTTCGAGGCCCGGTATTTTCCGCAGCTCTCTTTTACCGCAAATGCACCGGGTTTAGTCCGGGCGATCAACTCCATTCCCCAGCCGGACGGCACGGTCCAATTTCGCGCGCAAAGTCAGAGTTCTTCGACCATTGGATTGTCATTGTCACAGAATATCCCGCTAACCGGGGGACAGATTTTACTTACGTCCGGCATCACTCGTATCGATCTGTTTGGCGCCACAAATAGTTATCTCTGGCAGTCGACTCCGTTTGTACTCGGCATTTCTCAACCGATTTTTCAGTTCAACTCCCAGCGATGGAACCGCAAAGTAGAATCGGTTCGTTTTCGCTCGGCAGAACGACAGTATACTGAGCAGCAGGCTGATATCGCGGTCGACATCACGCAGAAATTTTTTGCGGTCTATATCGCCAAGATGAATCTGGAGACAGCACACTTCAATGTCTCTATTAATGACACCATTTTTACTATTTCCCAGGGAAGATTTAACGTCGGGAAAATTGCCGAAAACGATTTGTTGCAGAGTGAACTCGCGCTGATGAATGCCCGAAGCAACCTGGAACGTGCACAATTACAGTTAGAGCAATCGCAGGAAGAATTAGTGATTGCACTTGGATTGCCAAGAAATACAATTATCGAACCAGTTGTGCCGACACAAATTACACCGGTAAGCGTCCCGCCGAACAAGGCGCTTGAACTGGCTAAATCGAACCGGAGCGACATTCTCGATCTGAAGGTGAATAAGCTGCAGGCCGAGATGAACCTGGCGCAGGCAAAGTCCGACGCAGGATTATCATCGCGTATAATAGCACGAGTGGGTTACAACAAGAGCGCAGATACATTCACTGATTTATATGTTGATCCCAGAGATCAGGAATATTTCAACGTAGAGTTCGACTTGCCGATTTTCCAGTGGGGACAAAATAAAGCGCAGATCGAGGCTGCCCAGGCAAATCTGGATCGTCAGCAACAGTTGAATGAATTAGCATTGAGACAGTTTGAGCAGGAAGTTCGCTATCAGGCAAAAGAGTTTGCGCTTTTACAAGAGCAGGTGAGCATCGCTGCTCGCGCGGATACAGTGGCTGTCAGACGTTTTGACGTTACAAAAAATCGATATTTGATCGGAAAAATTGATATCACGAATATACTCATCGCACAGAATGAGAGAGACAACGCCCGGCGGAATTTCATCACCACCCTTCGTGATTACTGGCGCACGTACTATCAGATTCAACGACTGACCTTATATAATTTTATCGAGAATAAGCCACTTCGGCGGGACATGTATGAGTAGGGATTTCCGCCCAGTTCAAACCAACTCACCCCTTAGATCCCCTCTCTTTCAAGAGAGGGGAAAGCACAAATATTTCGATGATGCGTTCCTTCTTTCCCTTCTCAAGGGAAAGAAGGTCAGGTAGATAGAGTTGGTTTGTTCCATGAATTTGGGTGAAAAACGTCATGCTTCACTGATTACGATGGGAAATGGATTCGTCGTTAAACCGACAGTAAGCCGGAGAAGAATCACTAGTTAGGCGATTTTTGGAGTGCATCAACCATGTTGATGCGTTGTGCTAACTCAGTTACTCAATTCACATTCAAATCACCACCAAGGATTCCCATCCCGGGCTATACGGATAGTATTCCGTCCTGCCTGGCAGGACTATAAAATACAAGCGATACCAAGATCGAGTTACGAATTTTTGAACGGATCCAAATTCATCTAGCCGGGGATGTACTGAAATGTCCCGCAGGGACACCTGCCGGAGGAATCGGCGGTGAGCTATCGTTGTGAATTAATTCTAAAATTTCAAGCCGCCCTGTTCAAACCAACTCACCCCTTGGATCCCCTCTCTTTCAAGAGAGGGGAAAAGATTTCCCAATTTTGGAACGGAATTTAGTTCGTGTAGCTCAACCAAGGCTGGATTTATCAACCGGTATGCATTGGAGAACCCCATAGGATCTCCTCCCGGAGGAATTTATAGTGAAACCTCGCGCCCCTTTCTCTTCTCAAGAGAAAGGGGCCGGGGGATAGAGTTGGTTCTTTCATCTATCGTGGTTAATGCACTCCAAATAGACTACTTGGTGCGTATCATAATGTAATAATGGCAGAATCGTTAAACCGACAGTGAGCCGGAGAAGAATCACTGGCGCGGCGATTTTTGGAGTGCATCAACCGTGTTGATGCGTTGTGCTAACACGGTTAGCGCACTCCAGACTCTCTACCGACCATTTCCGGCAGCAATAATGCATAATTCCGAGAGCCCCGGATTATATTCAATCCGGAGATTAGGAATGAAGGGATGTTTGGATTTCCAACCTGACTCAAGTCCGGTGCTAATCTTCAACTCGAACACACGAGCACCCGAACACTCGCCCCGGGAGGAGTCCTTCAACAGCCTCGGAAGAGACTCCTCCCGGAGAAGTCCTGCCGGACCTTCCGGGAAACACTCGAACACTAAAATAAAAAAACCCCACAAACTGGCGTTTGCAGGGTTGCTTTGGTAGCGGGTGAGGGATTCGAACCCCCGACACCAGGATTATGATTCCCGTGCTCTGACCAGCTGAGCTAACCCGCCAGATTTTCACAAAGCGGGTAAAATTAGGCGCGCATAAAATCGAATGCAAGGAGTATTTCCTGAATTTTACCTCTCATTCATCATGGTTCTAATCAGTGGCCAAAACCAGAAGAAAACCCTTTGACTCATGATGGGTCATCCTCTAAATTCATTGCGATTTGTCCCTGTACGTGAATCGGTAAAAGACAGGAATATTCTATGCTAGAACTTCAGAATGTCAGAAAAACCTTCGAAGATGTACACGCGGTTGATGACCTGAGTTTCCGGGTGGAAACCGGAGATATTTATGGATTGCTCGGTCCGAATGGCGCCGGGAAAACCACAACCATCCGAATGATTATGCAGATTTTCCAGCCGGACTCTGGTTCAATAACGTTTCAGGATGAACCCATTACGGTCAAGACCAAAGACCGGATTGGTTATCTTCCGGAAGAACGTGGCGTTTATCAAAAAATGAAAGTCAACGAAGTTATTGAATATTTTGCGGCACTCAAGAGTATGGATATGTCGGTTGCCCGGAACAATGCAGAGAAATATCTGGACCGATTTGAATTGTTGGGTCGTGCGGAGGATAAAGTCGAAGAGCTCTCCAAGGGAAATCAACAAAAGGTGCAATTCATAATCAGTATAATCCACGAGCCGAAATTGTTGATTCTGGATGAACCGTTTTCTGGACTTGATCCCGTGAATCAGGTCCTGATTAAAGAGATAATCAAGGAACTGCAGGAGCAGGATACCACCATTCTGTTTTCCACGCATCAGATGGCACAGGTAGAAAAATTATGTGAACGGATTTGCCTCATCAACGAAGGCAAAGTCGTTGTGGAGGGCAATCTAAAGCAAATTAAGCGTGATCTTGGTTCCAGATTAATCCGCATTGAGAGCGATGATTCCCTGGACGAGATTCAATCTGATCCGTCATTTACCTGGAGTGAAATGGAAAACGGAGCACTTCTGGCCGAATTACAAGACGATATGGAGCCGCACGATTTTCTGAAATCGCTGATCGGAAAAGTGAAAGTTCGCAAATTCGAAGTGGTTGAACCATCTCTGGAACAGATATTTATTGATCAGGTGCGGGGAGGGAAAGCATGAAATCATTCACAGTAGCCAGATGGGAATTTCTCCACCGGATCAAATCGAAATGGTTTTTGATTTCAACAATTTTACTGCCGATTATTATTATCGGGTTTGCGGTATTGCCAGCCCTGTTAATGCAAAAAGTCACTGAAGCCAAAACCTTTGCAGTAATCGATCAAACGGATTGGGTCGGCCAAAAATTGCAGCAAACTATGACCGAGAAGTATTCGCTTAAAAATGGTCGTCCAATGTACCAGTGGATAAATCTGAGTGGAAAATATCCTGAACAATCCAGGGAGACCGCGGATTCTTTGCTCTCAGATGAAGTGATTACGGGCTATATAATCATTCCTCAGGATGTGGAGAATTCTCTCAATGTGGACTATTACGCGAGAAGTCTCGGCAATTACTCAGATCTGCAAAATATTGAGCAGAACCTGAGCAATATCGTGATGAGACAAAAAATGCTCGCACACAATATAAGCCCGGATTTGATCTCAGATCTCTCCCGGAGTGTGAACCTCGAAAAATACGAAGTGAAAGCCGGGAAGGTGAGTAAAGGCAACGAGTTAATGGCATTCGCGGGACCGTACTTTTACATCATGCTTCTGTTTTTTGCTATTTTTATGTCCTCGCAGATTTTGATGCGGAGTGTACTGGAAGAGCGCCAAAATCGCGTAGTGGAGGTATTGGTTTCCTCTGTAACACCGAGACAATTAATGTCTGGAAAAATTCTTGGGCTCGGCGCTATGGGATTGGTACAAGTAGTGATTTATCTGGTTGTTGCCCAAGTCGTGGCTGTCTACAACGGAATGTCGATTGTGTCCGTCACATCTCTGGTCGGTTTCATTGTCTATTTCATTCCCGGCTTTTTGCTATTTGCTGCATTTTACGCAGCAGTCGGTTCAATGTTTACCTCCGAACAGGAAGCACAAAGTATCAGCGGATTTATGAGTTTTATCGCTATTGCTCCTATTGTTTTTCTCACATTCGCTATGCAGAATCCTAATGCCACTATTGTGAAAGTGCTGTCATACATCCCGCCGTTTACGCCGTTTTTTATGATCATGCGGATGAATATCAGTTCGTTGCCGTGGTGGGAATACGCCTTAACGCTTTCGCTGTTAATTGTTTTTGTCATCCTGACTGTTAGAGCCGCTGGCAAGGTATTCAGTACCGCAATTTTAATGTACGGCAAACGTCCAACTATGCCAGAGATCTGGCGCTGGATCAGAGCATAATTTCATCTATTCCGTCACGGGCCTCGCTCAATGCCCGTGACGGTAATATGCATGTCCGGCATTTTCAATTATTGATTTATTAGGATTAGGATCTCTATGAATATCCTTGGAATTTTACTTTAGGGTAGAGCATTCTTCTTAACTAAATTTCAATCCGTTTAGACACTGAATTTACTTCATATTTCGATAATATTGACCTTGGCAGAGTCTTTGACTTCTGCCAGGGTTAAGCAAGTAAATTTTTCATTACAGAGGCTGTCTCGAATAAAAAAATCAATATGCTTGGATGCAATCCACAATGGTGCATCAATGTCCTCCACGTCCATAACGATATGATAAATCCTCAACAGTATCTAGTGTTGATATTTCTTTTCCAAAAGATGACCAACCAGGTAGCTTTATCTTGACAGTAGAGACTGATTCGTCTATTTTTCCAGCAATGTTTCGAAAAACCATTATATTGACGGTGCTAAGCGTGATGCTCCTGGGAATGGCAGCCCCAACACTTGCTGCACTCCAGTCTCACGAGACGTGTTCGATGAAGTGTTGTGCCGAGTCGAACCATGCGCAGATGATGCAGATGGAACATGCACAGAAAGCAATTGGAGATCAGGTTAACAAAGATTGTCCGGCAGTCAATGATTGTTCGCCGCAGGACATTCCTGCTCCGCTGCAAATTGAATCCGAATTACCTGCACAGAAATTTCAGTGTAAAATAGATTTTTCATTCACGACACTCTCTTTTATTACAAGTCAGATTTCAACCCCTTCCACAGATTTTTATACTTTTCGGGATACCTTTTTCCGAACGTCCCGGGATATCCTTACCTCTCAGTCAATTCTTTTAATCTAATTTCTCTTCTTCATTAAAGTTGTATCACCCAAACAGGGTGAGTTGCGCACAATGGTGATTAATTGCGCTTGTGCATTGAATTCAGAAGAAGAGGAACATTGTGAAAACATTTTTACATCGAACTGCGGTTTACATATCACTGACAGCCATAATATTAGCCATCGGTTTTACCGATAGCGTTTATCCATCGATAAAAGATTCAACAACAGATTCTGCCAGGGTTGCAGAGATTACTTCGCTCCGGCAAGCACTTGATATTGCCCTCGCGAATAATCCCGGTATTCAGGCAAAGAAATCCATTTGGGAAAGCGTTCAGCAGGAAATCAAAGTTGCCGGCGCCTGGCCTGAACCAACACTAAGTTTCACCCAGTTTGTCGAATCCGTTGAAACCCGGAACGGCCCGCAAAACCAGCAGATTGCGGTGAATCAAATGTTACCGATCTGGGGAACAACGGGACTGAAGTCAACAATTACATCAGCAAAAGCCCAGAAAGCCTATCAGGATTACGAAAACGTCCGCCAACACGTTATCTCCCAGGTGAAATCGATTTGGGCGAATCTATTCCTGATCGATTCGTCAACGGCAACACTGCACGAGTACAAGGATCTTGTGCGATCATTCGGAAATATCGCTGAGACACGGTATTCCACTGGGAAGGGGTTGCAGACTGCTATCCTGAAATCGCAACTAGAACTGAGTTCTCTGGACGAAAAACTCTTGAATTTTGAACAAATGCGGGAAACCGCCAGCAGCAAACTGAACGCATTGCTGAACCAACCGGTTGACGCCACGATTGCGCCGGTTCGAATACTTCAACTGCCGGAGTTGCAAGTATCACAATCAGCATTGATTGATTCACTGAGCCGAAATCGCCAGGATTTGCTGGGATTGCAAGCGCTGGTCAATGCTAAAGAGAAAAACATCGTCCTTCAGAAACGAATGAATCTCCCAATGGTTGGTGTTGGAGTGAATTACATCCGGATTGGAGACACGCAAATGCCGGCAGCAGATCCCGGCAAGGATGCGTTGGCAGTCATGGCAAAAATTGATCTCCCGCTTTGGTTCGGCAAGAACAAAGCCAAAGTCGAGAAAGCTCAAAATGAATACTCCGGAATTCGCTATCAATATGCAGATAGAAAAAATGCCGCAATCGCGGAAGTCAAAAGTTTATATGCACAAATCACACAATCGGCCAGGACTTTAGAGTTATATCGTAACCAAATTCTCCCGCAAGCTGAGCAGACACTGAACTCTGCGCTGGCGGCATATCGCACCGGCGATCTGGGCTTTCTCGATCTGCTGGATGCCGAACGGATGATCGTTCAATTCAAACTGAAATTTTACAAGGAACAAGCGAACTATTTTACATCGCTGGCGAATCTCGAACGCGCCATCGGAACCGAACTCAATTGACAAGGAAAATAATAATGAAATCGAACCAGTTTATGAAAATCGAAAGCGTTATTGTGGTACTGATGCTCGCTCTTGGTTTCACGGCGTGTAGCGACGACACCAGCACAAGCGGCGCTGAATCCCAGGCGCAGAGCCAAACTTCGGAATCCGCCAAATCCAATGAAGGGAAAAAGATTCTGTACTGGCGTGCGCCCATGGATCCCAACTTTATCTCGGACAAACCAGGAAAATCTCCCATGGGAATGGATTTGGTACCGGTGTATGAAGGCGAAGAAACTGCATCCGGTGTGATCAAAATTGACCCTGTCGTTGAGCAAAATATGGGCGTGCGGACGGCGCCGGTAAAAATGCGGGCGTTGTCCAGAGAAATTCGGGCGCTGGGGCAAGTGACATTTGATCAGACCAAACTTGCGCATATCCACACGAAAGTCGACGGCTATATCGAAAAATCGTATATCAATACCGTCGGTGATCCAGTGAAAAAAGGCGATGCCTTGGTAGAAATTTATAGTCCAAAGTTGGTAAGTACTCAGGAGGAATATCTGCAGGCATATCGATCTTTGGAAAGACTCCAGGCAAGATCTGCCGCAGGTCCGGAATTAGCACAGGCCAAAGATCTATTGGAATCAGCCCGCAGGCGACTGGAGTATTGGGATATTTCAGATCAGCAAATTAATACATTGGAGCAATCCGGAACTGTGACCAAAACGATGCAATTGACCTCGCCTTTCAATGGTATTGTTGTGGATTTAAAAGCGGTAGAAGGGATGCGGGTACAACCCGGAATGCGACTCTACAATATTGCAAATCTGAATACTGTTTGGGTCGAGTCAGACATCTACGAATATGAGTTACCGTGGCTCAAAGAAGGCCAGCGGGTGGTAATGAATTTGTCCTATATTCCGGGCAAAGATTTCAAGGGATACGTCGATTATATTTATCCCTTCCTGGAAAGCAAGACGCGAACTGTGCATGTTCGTAGTGTCTTTGACAACACATCCGGAGAGTTAAAACCTGGCATGTATGCCAACGTGAAAATCGAGTCCGAAATTGGAAAGCAGGTTGTCGCGCTTCCTGAAGAATCGGTGATTTACTCCGGTGAACGGACGCTGGTATTTTTAGCGCTCGGCAGCGGCAGATTTCTTTCCAAAGATGTGAAACTCGGCGCACTCAGCGGCGATGGATATTATCAAGTGCTTAGCGGTGTAAAACCTGGTGAAACAGTTGTGACCTCCGGACAATTCCTGCTGGATTCCGAGAGCAAATTAAAAGAGGCTGTCCAGAAGATGCTGGAACCGAACCAGTCGTCCTCAATGGAATCGATGGATATGAATGGCGGTGATTCATCAATGACAGGTGATTCTGGTATGAAGATGGATGACAGCACTATGGATCATTCCCAAATGAACCACTCATCCAGTCAAACAATGTCTGGTTCGACAGACGCAGGAATGGATCACAGCCAGATGAATCACGACAATAATTCAAGTCAATCCGAGATGGATCACGAAGAAATGCAGATGGACCATAGCAAAATGAAAACGAATCACGAAGATAGTTCGAATCAGAGTCATTAATGCTGAAGACTAATCGAAAAACTGATATTGCATAGGTTGAGGAAATAATGATAGAAAAAATTATAGAATGGTCCGTGAATAACCGTTTCTTTGTAATCATCGGAACGCTGATTCTGATTGGTGCAGGTTATCTGGCGGTGAAAAATACGCCGCTGGATGCAATTCCGGATCTGAGTGACGTACAAGTTATTATTAAAACGGAATATCCGGGACAAGCGCCGCAGGTGGTGGAAGATCAGGTAACGTATCCCATATCCACTGCGATGATGTCTGTACCGTATGCGAAAACAGTGCGCGGGTATTCGATGTTTGGAACATCTTTCGTCTACATCATCTTTGAAGACGGCACAGATATGTACTGGGCGAGAAGCCGGGTGTTGGAATATTTGAGTTCCCTTTCTGACCGCTTGCCTTCGAATGTCACGCCGCAACTGGGTCCCGATGCTACTGGCGTCGGTTGGGTTTATGAATATACGCTGGAGAGCGATAACCATTCTCTGGCTGAACTGCGATCAATCCAGGATTGGTATCTGCGATATGAACTGTTGAGCGTACCCGGTGTTGCCGAGGTAGCCAGCGTTGGTGGATTTGTCAAACAGTACCAGGTGGAGGTAGACCCGAATAAACTGGCCGCATTTAATATTCCGCTGAACCACGTGAAAATGCAGATTAAGAAGAGCAACCAGGATGTCGGCGGCCGCGTACTGGAAATGGGCGAAACCGAGTATATGGTGCGCGGCAGAGGGTATATCAAAAGTATCGATGACATTAAAAATATCCCGCTGGGCGTCGATCAAAACGGTACGCCAATTTTGTTGAGGCAGGTGGCCAATGTACACCTCGGTCCCGAGTTACGCCGCGGAATCGCCGAACGCGATGGGCAAGGCGAAACCGTCGGTGGAATCGTTATCATGCGTTACGGCGAAAATGCGCTGAAGGTAATCGAAAATGTGAAAGAGAAACTTGGGGAACTTAAAACCGGACTTCCCCAAGGAGTAAAAATACTCCCGGCGTATGATCGCTCCAATTTGATTCTGCGCGCTGTTGAAAATCTCTGGCATAAACTTGGCGAAGAAATGCTGGTTGTCACGTTCGTGATTGTACTCTTCTTGCTGCACTTGCGGAGTAGTTTCGTCATTGTGGTGACGCTGCCGCTCGGTGTACTGGCAGCGTTTATCATTATGCACTTCCAGGGAATCAACGCCAACATTATGAGTTTAGGAGGTATTGCAATCGCGCTTGGCGCGATGGTCGATGCGGCGGTGGTAATGATCGAAAATGTGCATAAACATTTGGAAGAGGAGAAACCTGCCACCAATGCTGAGCGCTGGGAGGTTGTGCTCAAAGCCAGTAAAGAAGTGGGACCGGCGCTCTTTTTCTCCCTGCTGATTATCACGGTCTCCTTCATTCCGGTCTTTTCACTGGAAGCGCAGGAAGGGCGACTCTTCAAGCCGCTGGCATTTACGAAAACCTATTCCATGGGCGCAGCCGCGATTCTGGCAATTACGCTGGTTCCGGTGTTGATGGGTTATTTCATTCGTGGGAAAATTCGGAGTGAAGAAAGGCATCCGGTCAGCCGGGCCCTGCACTGGCTTTACGAGCCGATCCTTAAGCGGGTTTTGCAATTCAGGAAAACCACCATCCTGATTGCGGTGATTCTTCTTGGGATCACGTTTTACCCAATGAGTCACATCGGTTCGGAGTTTATGCCGCCGTTGAACGAAGGGGACTTGTTGTATATGCCGACGACTCCACCTGGAATTTCGGTCACTAAGGCCAAGGAACTCCTGCAACAAACCGATCGCATCATCAAGCAATTTCCAGAAGTGGAAACTGTGTTCGGCAAGATTGGTCGCGCAGAAACTGCAACCGATCCCGCGCCGCTCACGATGATCGAAACTGTTATCACGCTGAAGGACAAAAGTGAGTGGCGGGCCGGCATGACCACGGACAAGTTGGTTCAGGAGTTGGACGCGGCGGTGAAATTTCCCGGCGTGACCAATGCGTGGACCATGCCGATTAAAACGCGGATTGATATGCTCAGTACCGGTATCAAAACGCCAATCGGGATCAAATTGATGGGCGACAACTTACAAACGCTTTCGGATCTTGGCGAACAAATCGAAGCGGTGCTGCATAAAGTTCCGGGAACCACCAGCGTCTATAGTGAGCGTGTAACCGGTGGGAACTTTATCGATTTCGATATTAATCGCGAGGAAACAGCACGCTACGGACTCACGGTCAGCGATGTTCAGGATGTCATTAAAAGTGCCATTGGCGGGATGAATGTCAGCTCGACTGTGGAAGGACTCGAACGGTATCCCATTAATGTCCGGTATGGACGTGAACTACGCGATAACCTGCAGAAACTGAAACGAACGTTAGTCCCGACGCCGACTGGAGCACAAATTCCGATTAGTCAGGTTGCACAGATCAAAGTGACCAAGGGCGCTCCAATGATCAAAAGCGAAAATGCACGGCGGACCGGCTGGATTTACGTGGACCTGAAAAGCTCAGATATCGGCGGCTATGTGGCGAAAGCGAAGAAAGCAGTGGAAAGCCAGATCAAGTTTCCAGAAGGCTATAGCATGGTCTGGAGTGGTCAGTACGAGAGTATGCAGCGGGTAAAATCCAAATTGCAGATTGTGGTGCCCGTCACGTTGTTTTTGATTTTCCTGTTACTCTATATTTACTTCAGAAATGTGACAGAAAGTTTGATCGTAATGCTGTCACTGCCATTTGCTCTGGTTGGTGGATTCTGGCTCATGTGGATTATGGGATACAACCTGAGTGTCGCTGCCGGAGTAGGATTTATTGCTTTGGCGGGTGTGGCATCTGAATTGGGCATTGTCATCCTGGTTTACATGATGAATGCGCTCGAATCCAAACCTATGGTGGACGGGAGATATCAACTGTCTGACGTCTATGATGCTGTGATGGAAGGTGCGGTCAAACGTGTGCGTCCAGTGGTGATGACCGCAGCAACGATGACGCTCGGTTTGGTTCCGGTCCTGTTCGGCAGCGGAACTGGCTCTGATGTGATGAAACGTATTGTTGCTCCAATGGTTGGCGGGCTCATCACAGCGACTGGCTTAACGCTTCTTGTATTGCCGGCGATATTCTATCTCTGGAAAAAGAATACGGCAGTGGCAAAAGAAGAAGTAGAATAATTTCTAATAAAGCACGAACGAAGGGAGAACAGTAATGTACTGTACTCATTGTGGTAACCAATTAAAGAAAAACGCAAAATTCTGTTCCGCTTGTGGCACTGCGGCTAAAGGCAAAACGTCACAGGAGAAGAATGCTAATACAAAAAAAGCGCAAACAACCGCTGGCAAAGGTGTGCGAATTCCGATGCCACTTTTAGTTGCCGGAGGTGTGCTGATACTTTTTCTGGGATTTTTAATTTTCCAGAGATCAGGAAATCAGGTGGCTCAGCAACAGCCTGCACAAATTGATCAGACTATGCAATCCAAAGTGTTTGCGGTGGCTGAAAATTTTCAATGTCCCTGTGGTGAATGTAACGATAACCTCTCGATTTGCGATTGCAACTCTCCCAACGGGGCAATGGAAGTCAAAGGATTCATCCTCAAGGGACTCGAGCAGGGTAAAACCGTTGAACAGCTAAAACAGGCGGTGGCGATCCGGTATCCGAAAGCGACGTGATGACTATATATGGTAGTGAAGTTGTTTGTAGAGATGTTGTATAGAGAGGCTGTGTGAAAACAAGAAATCAAGAGGAAAATGATGGCAAATTATCATTGGATTTCTCTGTTAGAGACGTTGCATGCAACGTCTCTACTTGCGTGCCACTCTCAAAGTAATACGACGTCACGGGCGGTTCACTTGTTTTTGCATTTTTCACCGGAGATGCGGTACAATGGAATCATGGATGATAAGTAGTTTGTCTGGAGTGCGCTAACCGTGTTAGCGCAATGCATCAACACGGTTGATGCACTCCAAAAAATCACTCCGCCAGTGATCCTTTTTCGGGTCGCTGGCGGTTTAACGTTGAATGCCTTTTCCATCGTAATCAGATGAAGATCCGATGGCTTTGAGTCCCGCTTGCCGGGACGGAGCCTAATTCGCGTAGCCCAGGATGGAATGCAATGTCCCACAGGGACTCCTGCCGGAGGAATCCAGGGTGATTAGTGAAGTATGGAGTTTTCACCCAAATTCATGGAACAAACCAACTCTATCTCCCTGGCCCTCTTTCCCTTTCGAGGGGAAAGAGGGGACTTGTTTGAAAAAATCCGGAAAACTTTTCCCCTCTCTTGCAAGTCGAAGATCTCGATAAAGCGGGGAGAGGGGATCCAAGGGGTGAGTTGATTTCAACAGATCCACTGGTCGGGCAAGCCTGAGATCCCCTTTCAGTGCATCTCCGGCTATACGAATTTAGATCCGTTCCAAAAATTGGAACTCAACATTACAAGTCTTGGAAGATTTGAGTCCCGCTTGCCGGGACGGAGCCTAATTTGCGTAGCCCAGGATGGTAATCCTGGCCGCCGTTCTATGTACTTCCCATAGCGATTTTTCAACAAAAATCGTATAATTACACTGCTCTTTCATATTTGTTACTGCTTATAAATCAAGTGGAGTAGGCTATGGGACAGTTTATTCTGGCGCTCGATCAGGGCACCACCAGTTCGCGAACAATTCTTTTCGATCATTCCGGTCAGCCGAGAACGATTCAGCAGCAGGAATTCAAACAGCATTTTCCGAAGCCAGGCTGGGTCGAACACGATCCCGGGGAGATTTGGACATCTCAACTGCACACCATCCGCCAGGCATTCGATGACACAAACCTCTCGCCTTCAGATGTTGAAGCAATCGGCATCACCAACCAGCGCGAAACGACAGTTATTTGGGACAGAACAACCGGCGAGCCAATTCATCACGCTATCGTCTGGCAGGATCGGCGGACTTCAGACATTTGTGATAATTTACGAGAACAGGGATTCTCGGATTTCTTTCAGGAGAAAACCGGCTTATTTATCGACGCGTATTTCTCCGGAACCAAAATAAAATGGCTGCTCGATACCGTCGACGGCACGAGAAAGCGGGCACATAACGGAGAACTGGCTTTTGGCACAGTTGACAGCTGGCTCATTTACAAGTTAACCGGTGGGCGACTTCACATTACCGATGTCACCAACGCCTCCCGAACGATGCTCTATAACATATACACTGGTGAATGGGACGATGAAATTCTAGATATCCTGGAAATTCCCCGGGAGTTATTACCAGAAGTGAAATCGTCCAGCGAAGTATATGGTGAGACTTCCAAAGAAGTGTTGGGCGAGAGTATTCCAATCGCTGGAATTGGCGGCGATCAGCAGGCGGCGCTTTTTGGGCAGATGTGCATCGAAAAAGGGATGATGAAGAACACCTACGGCACAGGTGGATTTTTGGTGATGAACACCGGTGAGGAATCGATTCAATCTCAAAATCATCTCTTAACGACGGTTGCCTGGAAAATTGGAGACAAGATCACTTACGCGCTGGAAGGAAGTGTCTTTATCGCTGGAGCGGTGGTGCAGTGGCTGCGGGATGAAATGGGACTGATCCAGAAATCGTCGGACGTTGAAGAATTAGCGAATTCAGTTGAAGATAACGGAGGCGTGTATCTCGTGCCGGCGTTCACCGGATTAGGCGCTCCACATTGGGATCAGGATGCCCGGGGAACTATTCTGGGAATTACAAGAGGCACGACAGCTGGACATATCGCGAGGGCAGCGCTGGAATCGATTGCATTCCAAACGTTGGATGTCCTGGAAGCGATGCGCCGGGATTCCGGGATCGAAATTCCGGAATTGCGCGTTGACGGTGGAGCCACGGTCAATAATACGCTCATGCAATTTCAGGCAGACATTTCCGGGATTCCACTTGTTCGGCCAAAGATTTCGGAAACGACTGCGCTGGGGGCTGCGTATTTTGCCGGATTAGCGACAGGATTTTGGGACGATGTGGCAGAAATTCAGGAACAATGGCAGGTGGATAAACAATTTAAACCAGAGATGTCTGCGGCTGAACGTAATCATCTGATTGAACAGTGGCATCGAGGTGTGGATCGGGCCAAAGGCTGGGTGCATTCGGACGGAAAGGCAGGTCAATAATGCAACGAGATGAAATGCTGCAACAAGTGGAAGATTATCCGGGATTTTGGGATGTCATCATAATTGGTGGCGGTGCAACAGGACTTGGCGTTGGCGTGGATTCAGCCGCCAGAGGATACAAAACGTTGCTCCTCGAACAGCACGATTTTTCCAAGGGAACTTCGAGCCGGAGTACCAAACTGGTTCACGGCGGCGTGCGCTATCTGCAACAGGGAAATATTTCACTGGTGGTGGAAGCGTTGCACGAGCGTGGATTGCTCATCAATAATGCACCACATCTTGTGAGCCACCAGACATTTGTTGTTCCCAATTATGAATGGTGGGACGGACCGTTTTACGGCGTCGGTTTAAAAGTGTATGATCTATTGGCCGGAAAACTCGGGCTTGCCCCATCGAAAATGTTATCTCTGGAAGAAACGCGCGAACGAATTCCAACGCTGGAACCGGAAGGTCTGCGCGGCGGCGTAATTTATTATGATGGCCAGTTCGACGACTCGAGGTTAGCTATCAATCTGGCGCAAACGATGGCTGATGAAGGCGGCACCATTCTGAATTATGCTCAGGTTACAGATCTGTTGAAATCGTCGAACGAGATGGTGAATGGCGTCATCGCCAGAGATGTAGAAAACGACAAAGAGTATAAACTCAACGCAAGAGTCGTTATCAATGCCACCGGAATATTCACCGATGACATCCTGCAAATGGACGACAGTGAAGCCCCTGAAATTATGTCCCTCAGCCAGGGCATTCATTTGGTACTCGATCAGGAGTTTCTTCCAGGCGATTCGGCAATTATGGTTCCGCAAACGGACGATGGGCGTGTGTTATTTGCCGTGCCGTGGCACAATCGTGTTATTGTTGGAACCACTGATACGCCTGTGGATTCAGCATCTCTGGAGCCGCGCGCTTTGGAAAATGAGGTTGAGTTCATCCTGGAACACGCTGCAAAATATTTGACCAAAGATCCAGCCCGAGAAGACGTGAAAAGCGTCTTCGCGGGCATTCGTCCGCTGGTGAGTCTGGATCACGACAAAGAAACCTCGTCAATCTCCAGAGATCACCACCTGATGGTCTCACCCTCCGGATTAGTGACGATCACTGGCGGGAAGTGGACGACGTACCGGAAAATGGCCGAAGACACCGTGGATCAGGCTGCCATGGTTGCCGGACTCAATATCAAACAGTGTCCCACGCGGGAGTTACGCATTCACGGTTGGCTAAAGAATGCAGATCGGGACAATCCACTCCACTATTACGGCTCAGATTCAGTGCTTGTCCAAAAACTCATTGAGGAAAACCCAGCGCTCGGTGACCCATTACACGAGAAATTTGAGTACACCAAAGCAGAAGTCGTTTGGGCCGCCAGAGAAGAAATGGCGAGAACTGTCGAGGATATTCTCGCCAGAAGAACCCGAATGCTTTTTCTGGATGCCCGGGCCAGCATCGAATGTGCCAAAGTCGTCGCAGATTTGCTGGCCAGCGAGCTGGGACATGATGATCCTTGGAAGCAGAATCAAATCGAGGAGTATCGCCGAATGTCGCAGAATTATCTGCTCTGATTATCAAAAAACTAATACTGATGTAATTTAGCCAACGCACGTTCTTGCCGTTGATTCACTATCTTTGAAATCAAAGGTTGAACAAAATCGAGCAAAGAACCATTGAAAGTGTCATCTGTGACTCCTAAATAGTCATTTATGAAAAGAAGATATGCCCGTTACAATGACGGTGTTTTATCCAGTGAAACAAGGGAGTAAACGATGAAACGATATATATACAATGGATTAGCAAGTGTATTGGTTCTGCTCTTTGCGTGGAGTTTGTACGCGCAGGAATCAGAAGCGGGGCACAGCCACGAAAAAGCAGAGCAGCACGGTGGCTCTGTGACCATGACTTCCGATCACCATTTTGAGGTAGTTCCAATGATGCACGGGATTGCTGTATTTGCATATGATATGCACCAGAATCCGGTGTCGGTCAAAGGTGTCTCCGGAACCGCTGACATTATGCTGCGCTCGGGAAAATCAATGACGGTAGAGCTCACGCCGTATTCAGCGATGCACTCTTCTCAAATGATGGGCGGCAATCACAGTGGAATGATGGGCAATAAATCAGGGCATATGTCCAAAGATGAAACCGGCGCCTCGTTTTATGGAATGAATGCGATGTTATGGGGAAATCTTGATTTATCAAATTTGGACGCGAAAGAAGCTAAAATCTCAGTTCATCTGAAAGGTCTGCAAGATAAGGATGAGAGCAGCGTCGATTTTCGGGATACGATGCATCTGACGACTTTGCCAAACACCATGCACCAGGCAATGGAGATGGCAGAATCGCATCATGGCGATGAAGAGCATGAAATGGGTTCCCACAATTCTGAGCACGAGCACGGAATGAACTGAGATTCCGATTAATCAGTAACACACTTCGCTTGTAAAAATACAGGGAGACTCAATGGTGGATGAACTGCATTCCAGTGGTGAAGATCATCCTGAAAAGGATGAAGAACCTTTGAACGAAGCTCGCCGCAAGGTATTGCTCTATTTCTGGTTTGGGGCGCAAGCGATTCTGGCAGCACTCATCGTGATTCCCGGCATTCGCTATTTTCTTCAACCATTATACGAGAAAGTTCAAAGTCAGCGGGTTCAATTGGGAGATCTTCGCGCGTTGCCGGAAGATGAACCGACCCGTGTTAATTACACAATATTGAAACGTGCTGGATATGAAGTATCAAAACAAAATGATTTTGTTTATGCCCTCCGGGAGCAAAACCGGGTAAAGGTGTTTTCGCCGGTGTGTACACATATGGGATGTAATGTGGCCTGGAATCAGCCAGCGCAGGAGTTTCAGTGTCCTTGTCACGGCGGTAAGTACAATAAAGAAGGAAAAGTCATCGCCGGACCGCCACCAAAACCTTTACATCAATATCCGGTGGATGTTGATAACGGAGCAGTCTGGATTACGCTCGGAGAAACGAAGACATGAGCGAATCCACGAAAAGTCCGTTCTGGGAATCTATTACAGATTTTCTCTTTGAGGAGCAACCCAAAGGCGTGGGCTGGACTCACATTTTCGGCTCGTCGCTGTTGTTATTGTTGACTATCCAGGTGGCGACTGGAGCGCTTTTGGCGCTTTACTACAATCCGTCGCCAGATGCCGCACTCGCCAGCATCAAGTATATTGAACAACAAGTCGCTTTCGGGAGTTTCCTGCGCGGAATTCATCACTGGGCCGCGTCACTTTTTGTGATTATTCTCGGGTTACATCTGTTGCGTACATTTCTGTATGGCGCCTACAAAAAACCACGGCAGTGGACATGGATTGCTGGCGTCATCTTGCTCATCCTCATACTTGGGATGGCATTTACCGGTTACCTTTTGCCATGGGATATGAAGGGCTACTTTGCCACGAAGGTTGGCATCGAAGTTGGCGCATTGGTTCCGTTTATCGGCGAAGCAGTGAAAAAGGTGTTACAGGGTGGCGCCGAAATGGGAATCAAAACGCTGAATCGGTTTTACATCTGGCATATCCTCTGGATTCCACTCGCGATTGCAGCAGTGGTTGGGGCGCACCTGTATTTTATACGCACGAAGGGAATCACTCCTCCTGGAAAATCGGTGGATGAATCCGGTGAAAAAGAGAAGCCGTTTTTTCCGTCGCAAGCGTGGAAAGATTTCACGGGGATGGCAGTCGTCACTGTCATTCTCCTGGGTTTAGCGATTTTGATTGGCGCGCCGGTGGGAGAAAAAGCCGATCCGACCACCACATCATTTGTGCCAAGACCGGAATGGTATTTCTATCCGTTGTATCAGCTGTTGCGGATTTTTGAAGGACCGCTGGAAGTCATCGGTGGTGCAGTTTTACCTGGAATTCTTATCCTTGGAATGTTGCTGCTTCCGTGGCTTGATACAAATCCTGAGCGCAAATTGAAACACCGTCCGCTTATGTTATCGCTGGGAGTGATTGTTCCTTTAGCAGTCGGGCTTTTGACACTGTGGGGATGGCAAACCGGCCAGCAGCTCCAGGAAAAATATGTGCAGGAGACCTCAACTCCGGAATGGTATCGCCCGGAACAACCGGCGAACAATGACCTGGTCGATGCCGGTCTCTACGATGCTTATTTACCACTGAGGTGTGGCAGTTGCCACGATCACGATGCGCAGGGCGCAAATATTCCACCCAGTTTGTACGGCGCCGGTGACCGATATCAGCGACATTGGTTAGACTCTTATCTGCTCCATCCGTATGATCGGCGATACGAGAAAAAAGGAAAACGTCCTGTTGACCGAATGCCCGATTATCGGCTGACAAAATCGGAAGCGCAAAAACTAGCGGCTTTCCTGAGCAATGAAACCGGCGAAGATTCACTGTTGCATCCGGAAATTGACTGGACAAATAGAGACACTGCCGCGGTCACAAAAGGAAAGCAGTTATACGCCGAGTATAAATGCGACGGCTGCCATACCATCCACGGGACCGGAGGAGAAGTGGGGCCGGCTCTTGACGGTGTGGGGCAGCGGCTGAAACCGGACTGGATGTATACTTTTATTGGCGACGCGACGCGGCTGATTCCCGAAACCCCGATGAAAGAGTACGATCTCTGGCCGGAAGAACGGAAGGCAATCACGTATTACTTGCTTTCATTGCGGGTAGAAGAACAAAAATAGTCACCGTTTTTTCAGGAAATTGATATTTCTTATGCGAAAGTAAGCGCATTAATTGGTAAAACCGGTGTTGAGAGTTTTATCACAGCGAATGTCGCTGAGACATTTTCCGGTTTCATTGGTATGTTTTTTACTGTAAATCCGACCTAAAATACCCCTATATTATATAGAATCAATAACGAAGGCAGACTGGCTAAACTTGCATCTGAAGCAAATGGATTCACTCCGATTCCCCATATTATTTATTGTGTTTCTCAGCAGTCTCTTGCTCTGGGGATGTACAAAAAATGCCCCCAGGGACAATCCTTTCGATCCGAACTCTGATGTGTACCAATATGCGGAAACGGTCCGGGGAACAATCCACAGAAAAATTCAGCCGTATGCACCAATTCAAGGCGCACTCATCGAAACAATAGACCGCCGTTACTCCACCGAAAGCAAGGCTGACGGATCATTTGAGATTGATCGATTGCCGGATGACTCAGTTACACTCTATATTTCCAAAGATGGATTTGGTGACCAGCAGATAACGCTGGCGGCAGGAAGTGAACCGGTGGATCTCTACCTCAACGCCAAGCCAAGGATTGATTCGATTCAGCTGACCACGAATCACCAGAGCCATTGGTGGCCTGTCGAGGATGAATACGCAGTAACCATCGATGCCTGGATTGGTGATGCCGATGGACTCGGCGATGTTGATAGTGTGGTATTCTGGTTCGAGAATCCGGCCATTCATCTTGATGTTGAGCAACCGTTTCCAGCGGACGGACATATCCAGACAGCATTTCACGACTGGCAACTCCAATCGGCAATCACCGACCTCATCGGGAAACCTCTCCACGGTTATTCCACGGATATCGATCTGCTAACGAGCGATTCCATTCAAACGTTTATCTCGCGATTTATCGAAGCCTCGCCGGTGCCATTGAGTCCAATTAACGATAGTGAAGTTGGTCCGCGCCCCACACTTCGCTGGGATTATTTTGACGCAAGTTTTACCTTTTTCTATCATATTGAAATTTTTCGGATCACTTCAGGTAATACATTCACCCAAGTATTTACCAAAGATGAAATCCCGCAAAATATCACAGAATATACAGTAACCGATAGTTTGCAGAGCGGTTCATATTACTGGACTCTGGGCGTCATTGACGCGCTCGGTAATAGCACGCATTCCAAGGAAGCAACATTTACGGTGACACAATGAATACTCGAAACAATCCACCTTATTACGAAGCGCTACTCGATATCAGTCAGGCATTGAATTCCATTCACGACACGGACGAATTGCTGCAACGCGTGATGGATATTGCCATCGAAACAATGTCCGCGGAGCGTGGATTTATCATGCTGGAGTCGCCTGGAACATCTGAGGAGTTTGTTACAGCAGTTGCTCACAACATTGATCCTGACAGCGATGTCAGCGAAGGCAGCGCCTCACAGAGTGTGTTGCAACGGGTAATGGAAGAACAAGAACCCGTGATGACGCACGACGCGCCCCAGGATGAACGCTTCAGCGCCGCTGAAAGTATTATTGCCCAGCATATCCAATCCATACTTGCGGTGCCGTTGCGGATTAAAGGTGCGTTAATTGGTGTGATTTATCTCGATAGCACCAAAAACCGCACCCAATTCACTCCACAGGGATTGCGCTTTATGGAAGCCTTCGCGAACCAGGCGGCAATCGCTATTGACAACGCAAATTTGATTCAGGAAAAAATCCACGAGAACATCGCTCTTCGGTCACAGATGGAAGAGTTCTATCCGTTCGAAGAGATTGTGGGCGAAAGTCCGGCAATGAAGAAAGTCTTTCAGACGATGGAGAAAGTGCTGGATGTGGACTCACCGGTTTTGCTTCTTGGCGAAAGCGGAACCGGAAAGGAACTGGTTGCCAGAGCGATCCATTATCAGGGCCACCGAAAAGAAAAACCGTTTGTGGCTCAATTCTGTGGGGCGTTGACTGATACACTTCTTGAAAGTGAATTGTTTGGTCACAAAAAAGGATCGTTCACCGGGGCAGCTTCCGATAAACCCGGATTATTCGAAATCGCCAATGGCGGCACATTTTTCCTCGATGAAATTGCCGATATTCCGCTTTCCACCCAAACAAAACTGCTGCGCGTCCTCCAGGAAGGCGAATTGAAACGGGTTGGCGACACCAAATCCATCCACGTGGACGTGCGCATTATTTCTGCCACCAACAAGGATCTGAAGCGAGAGGTAACGCGGGAAAAATTTCGGGAAGATCTGTTTTACCGTATTAACGTCATTACCATAGAAATGCCGCCGCTTCGGGATCGTGGTGACGATGTACTTCTGCTGGCAGATCTCTTTTTGAACAAGTATTCCAAAAAGTTAGACCGGGACGTGCAGCGTTTTTCCCGTGGCGCACTCAGGAAGTTGCAGGAGTATAAGTGGCCGGGCAATGTGCGGGAATTGGAAAATACGATCCAGCGCGCAATTACGTTATGTCAGGAAACCAAAATCCAGGAAGAACATTTGGGATTATTCTTCCCGGAGGAAGAGAAACGCAGCGAAGAGATGACGCTGGACGAAGTCAAAAAACAACACGTGCTCAAAGTGTTGGAAAAACACGACGGCAACAGAACGCGAACCGCAGAAGCATTAGATGTCTCGCTGCGCTGGTTGCAATATCAGTTGAAGGACTGGGATGAAAATTAACGGTTACCAGCTGGATGAACAGATAAAAGAGACTGAGTTCGTTACGGTCTATCGGGCGACTCAGGTTGCACTCGACCGTCCAGCGCTGCTGAAGGTGATTAAATCTCAGTTTGCCAGCGAAACCAACGTAATGGAGCGGTTGCGGAGAGAAGCGCTCGCCGTCGCCAAAATCAGCCATCCCAATGTGATCCACGTTTACGATTTTGGCGAGGAAAACGGCACGGTCTATGTGGCGATGGAGTATTTTCCCAGCAAAGATTTCCAGCGCGTGCTGCAGGAGAGAAAACAACTCGTTCTTGAACTTTGCATCTCTGCGTTAAAGCAATCTCTGAAAGGCTTATCTGCTGCGCACAAACAGGGAATTTTCCACCGGGATATCAAACCGGCCAACCTGTTGCTCGGCGAAAACGATTTGGTAAAAATCACCGATTTTGGCTTAGCTAATTTAACCGGTGCAACGGGAGTAACAATCGAGGGCAGCATCATTGGAACCCCGCGTTATATGTCCCCGGAGCAAATCAGCGGAGCAAAACCGTCCCCGCAATCAGAAATATTTTCGCTCGGCGTTACGTTTTATGAAATACTGACCGGCATTTCACCATTTGATGCAGAATCGTATTCTGCGGTATTCAATAAAATTTTGAATCACGAATCACCCGCCGTGCAAGATTTGCGCAGCCAAATTCCAGAACGACTCAGCGAAATTGTGCAGCGGATGATCGCCAAAGATCCGGACGCGCGCTTTCCAGATTGTGACGCAGTCTTAACGGAACTGGATCAAATTTCTGATAAAGTTCAAACCCCGGAACAGCCCGTTGATTCGTTCCAAAATTTGCAGCCAACGCCGCCCCAAAAACGCCGCTCGATAGGTTATATCTTTGCACTCTTAATGTTAGCGATCATTGGAGGAATAATAATTTACAATCTGTATTATCGTCCTCCTGAAATGACAAACCTGACCCAACCAGAAAGCCCTCAGGAAGTGGTGTCTCCAATAGATACAATCGCTGATACGACACGCTCTCAGGACGAAAACACGATGCTCGTGCAGCATAAAGATTCTGCTGAAATCCACCCGGGCGAAACCCCACCAGGCAGAACTACTGCAGAGAAACAGGAGCCTATTTCTCAGGACACGGTGAATGAGAAAAATACGGCATCCGTGGAGGTTACTCCCGCCAAATTATGGGTTGGTGTTTTACCGTGGGCTGAGGTACGCGTCGATGGAGATTCCGTCGGCACAACTCCGCTTCAAAATCCGATGGAACTGCCACCAGGTGAACATTTAATAGAACTCACCCATCCGGGCTATCCGGCCATAACAAAGACCGTCCATTTGACATCAGGTAGTTCGGACAGTCTGCGCGTTGATTTTGCAAAACAGTCCGGATATATCTCGCTGGCAGTCTATCCCTGGGCCGCCTTGTATATTGACGGAAAATTTGTCGATAACACTCCGATTCCCAAGCCGGTGATTTTGGCACCGGGGCGTCATTTATTGCAACTGAAACATCCTGAATACAAGAATTGGCAGACGTATGTCGACGTGGAAGCAGGAGATACAGTTTCCCTGAAAGTGACATTATGATGTATAATTGGAACGGGATTTGTACTGTAGAATAGTGCGATGAAAAAAATACTATCAACATTATTGGTCATATTGCTTTTGCCGCTTACGCTGCATGCCGGCTGGGAAATCGTTTCCAATATGCCAAATCCGCGCCACGGATTATCTGCAGTAGAGTTAAACGGGTTGATCTACCTGATTGGCGGACAGGAGAGCCAGGGTGGTGGAATGGTTGAGTCGATGAGCGTGGTCACAGCGTACAATCCAACCACTAATCAGTGGGACACGAACATTGCTCCGTTGAATCACCCTCGGGCCTACGGTTTTGCTGCTTCGCACGACGGTTATATTTATGTGGTCGGTGGGAGAAGCGGTTTACTACCGGTCTCAGCAATCGAACGATATAATCCCGAATCCAATCAATGGACAGTTATCGGAAATCTACCACTCGCCAGAGAAGGATTAGCCGGTGCAGTTCTCGGAGATAGTTTGTTTATCATTGGTGGGAGCGATGCTGATTCGACCCAGGGACTGAATCGGGTCGATATCTTCCGGTTCAGTGACTCGACCTGGATAGAGGGACCGCCACTGCAACAAGCCCGGACCGCCGGCGTGACATTACAGGCACAACACCGGCTTTACGTGATCGGCGGATATCGATTCGGGCCTCTGGGATCAATGGAAATTTATGAAAATGGCACCTGGTCGAATGGCCCGGGATTACCGCAAAGTATGGCAAATTTCGGCGGCGCAACGCTGGGCGATTCTCTGATAATTGCTGGTGGTGTCGCTCATATGGGGAATACGGATCACAGCCATATTTATGCTGATTCAATGTGGTCTGACGGACCAGATATGAATTACCCACGCTCCGGGTTGGCAATGGCTTCATATGATGAAAAAATTTATGTGTTCGGCGGTTCGTATCACCATTCCACCGTTTCACAGGTTGAAGAGTGGGATTTGAAGGTGGTAGGCGTGGAACCCGATTTCAGTGGGACTCCTGAACGCTTTGAACTGGGCAATTACCCTAATCCATTTAATCCGAGTACAACAATTTCAGCGGCACTTCCTTCTTTGGAAAATGCCAATTCTGTGCTGCTTCGGGTGTATGATCTGCGCGGCAGATTGGTGTACCAGGATGCAAGCCCGTATGCTGGTGCAGGAAATTATCGTTGGAAATTCAGCGCTGAATTGACTCAATCCCGCTTGGCTGGGGGCGTTTATATGTATTCAGTGAAAGCAGGCAAACAGGTAAAACACGGCAAAATGATCTATCTTCCCTGATGCGCTTGAGACTATCGATACTATGTATGGTGCTGTTTTGCGGCGGGTCTTTACTCGTGGCACAAGAGCAGTCCGTTTCGATTGAACAGGTTCGTACTGCGTATGAGCAATTGCATTACCAGAGAACGGTAACTCTTGGCGAAGAGTATCTCGCAAATAATCCCCGTATCAGCAAAGAGTCGTTGTTGGAAGTCCTGCAGTATATTGCTTTTTCCCAGGTCGCGCTTGGCAAAGATGAAGCCGCAAAGCGCAGCCTGAGATCCATATTAATTACAGATCCGACCTTTCAATTAAACGAGAATCTGGCGTCGCCCAAAGTAACCAGAGTATTTACAGAATTGAAAAGCGAGATGCAGGTCTCGTCAACTCAACCCTCATCCGAACCTTCTCACGTCATCCTTGAAGACGTAAAAACCGCAGCGACATTGCGCTCTGTTATCTTCCCCGGAAGCGGACAGAATTATTTAAATCAACATCGCGGATACGTTTATAATGGTATTGCCGCAATTTCGCTGGGAGTATTTGTGTACTCAAGTATCAGAGTGCCAACCGCTCACAAAGATTACCTCCAGGCCACTGATCCCAAAGCTATTGCGGATAAATACGATACGTATAATCACTTATATCAATATCGAAATAACTCGCTTATTCTCTATCTCTCCACGTGGACACTTTCCCTGGCAGACGTTTTGGTATTCGGGCCATCCACGCAACCACATATTTCTCTGATTCCATCGGAATCCGGAGTCAATCTGGCTCTGAATTTCCGTTGGTAAAAGTGTGCAATTTTTGCACAATGTGTGCATGATTTGCACGATTATTTTGCTGTTTACCTCCCAAATATTTTCTTCAGAAAAAAATATTAAAAAATTTTAGACCGGATATCTGTGTGGGCGTGGATTCTTTCCGACGCAGCTAATTATGCTTTAACGCTGGCACTAAATTTGATCTTAATCTCTGTAGTTTTGTACCCTATTCAAACTTAAAGGAGGTTTTTATGAAAAAAACGTTACTATTGAACTTTGCTCTTGTGCTGGCTTTCCTGCTCGGTTCAAATCTTTTTGCCCAGGGACCACACGATGGTGATTGCAATATTAACCCGGATTCACTAACAACTGTTACGGTGAATGGTGTGGCCATCGTGGATACGGTCAATACACACGTTGTCAGTTATCTGCTGGACGAGGATTTGGACGGCTATGGAGATTATCGTTTGAATTTTGGGCCGTACTGGTACTCTCCGGATTCCAGTGAAGCCGTCCGTCCACAGGATGGCGATACCCTGACAATCACGGGTGGCCTGAATGAACTGAATTTTGGTATCCTGGACGTTATCGTGGTGTATGAAATTAATGGTGATTTCTGGCGCAATCCGCTGGTGCCGGATTGGAATTTTATGGGTGGTCAACAACAGTGGGCTCATCGGCATCAGTTCGGTTATGGTTCATTCGCCTTTGGAATGATGCACGACACACTGAACACCATTACTGTGAGCGGAACTGCACTGGTCGATTCCACGATGCGATTTGCTCGCTATTACCTTGACGCTGACGCAGATACTGTCCCGGATTATCTGCTGAATTTTGGTCCACCGTGGTATCTTCCGGAGAGTGGAGCCACGCGTCCGGATCAGGGTGACGCGATCACCATTACAGGCGCGCTTGTTGAACATCTGAACTATTCAGTACTTATCGTTTTCGAAATCAACGGTGAAGTCTGGCGTGATTCCACAGCTTTTGGACATCATTTTGCCGGCGGGTGGATTGTCCAGAATATGAGTGATTCGGCTCGAATTCATTCGCCGTTTGATCGCGACGACTGGATTGATATGCGACCGGGTTGGAACAGTGGAATGGGGCACGGTCATATGATGGATGACAGCCTTTTTGTGCAGATGCTGGAACTGTATCCCTGGAATATGCCGGGGTCCAACAATGGCTACGCATTCGCTAACTATGAATTTGCGGCATTCAACCACCAACATATGAACCGAATGCAAAATTCCATGGGAATCGGTGGACAGATGGAATTTGCTAATCAGGCACGAATTCAATTCCATTATACTGAGCAGCAGATGAATCAATTTCAGCAGGGAAGTCTTGCGAAAACGGCTCAGCCACTAGATGAATCGGCAATCGAAGTTGTAGCCTGGGATGCGGAAACGGAATCCTGGACTAGCGTCCAAAATGTATCAATCGATACGGATAATAATATAATTTCGTTTGAAACTGCAAACCTGAGTTCGAACTATTCTCTGGTTGCACCGCGGGTTACTTCTGTGGAAAACGGCGGCCAGTTAACGATTCAAAAGTATACTCTGGACCAGAATTATCCGAATCCATTCAATGCGGATACGAAAATTGGTTTTACTCTTAACGAAAGTGCAGTGATTTCCCTAACCATATTCGATGTTACTGGTCGTATGATTACCACGCCGGCATCAGGAAAGATGACTGCCGGATATCACGAAGTTCGTTGGAACAGTACCAATACTATCGGTCAGAAGGTGCCCAGCGGTATGTATTTCTACCGACTTCGGGTCGATAATGGGGAATCGACCTCCTCAGCTGTGAAGAAGCTAGTCCTCCTGCAATAAGATGTACCCTTTACAGCTCGAGGGAAAAAGGGCGTCTCAGGAGAGACGCCCTTTTTTTAATTTTGATATTAATAACATGAAAAACTTGTGTTTATAGATTTTAATAAGACAATGCTGACGCTGGGAGTGAGCGTTGGCGCCATAGTATTTATAATTTTGGCTCCAGCACGATTCCAATCCCATGATTCATCTGTCGGCTTGAACGATATATACGGGTTTGAACCTGGAGTCCGGCTCTGAAATGATGAGTTAAATCGATGGTATATTGCAAGCCGAAGGCCATACCAAAATTTGTGCTGGCATCAAACTCATATCCGATATCGACTCTGTTATCATAGAATCCGGTATGGGTTGTTCTTGTTCGATAATAGCGCTGAATGGACGGCGCAATCAGAAGCCAGAGATTTGCATGAGTGAATAGTTTCCACCGAAGACCGGCATCGATAAAGCCATAATTAAACTGCCACTGACTGGAGAAATCACGGTTTTTCATGAGTTCGGTTTTCGATTGATACCGGGCGGAAAATCCATAACCTATCTCAGAAAAGATTGCTCCGCGATCGCTGAATTGATACGCACCCTCAAGCGATACTACCGACGCCGGATAATCGCCATCAGTGATGAATGCTTTACCCAGATGTACAGCGAAATGCGAAGTTGAGGATTGGGCGAACGTTGCACCCGGGGAAAGCGCCAAAATCAACATAAATGCGATAAACATATCTTTGATTTTCATATCATTCCTCCGTTGCCTTTGAACCGGATAATGAAGTATTCAGTTCGTTTTAATTACCTTTGTACTGCATCTTACGGAGTAGAACCTGAAAAACTATGGAATCGTCTTGCCTGAATATTATACACAAGGTGGAGTATCTGAGCAAAGGAATTTTGTTATTTGTCTGCGTTCTTGAGCGCGACCAAATAACAAGCGCCGCTGACGCTGAAAGCGGTCAGCGGCGCCAAAGTGCATTGCTCCAGTGATCCCTGCCCGGGTCGCTGGCAGTTGTTTAAATCAAAGAATTCCCTGAGATCTCTGCCTCGGGGACCAAGATCATCTGTAGAGACGTCATATGGAGGCTGTGTGAGAATGTCATGTCAAGAAATATTTTTCTCATGATTTCAAAAATTGTCCCTTGCATAATATATACCATAACTTATTAATATTATTAAGTGTGCCAAGGGCATCCCGTTGGGGTAGAGATGTTGCATGCAACGTCTCTACTCGCACGCCACGATCAATGTAATGCAGATGACATCGGACCCATTGAAACTCGACTTTGTTGAGAAAACCCAAGGTTGTTCCCTGGAAGTTGAGAGATTCCTCGAGATCTCTCTGCCTCAGGGTTGTTTAGTGCACTGTGCAAGGATAACTGTATAAAGCGCCACGGACACAGAAAGTGATCCGTGGCGCTAATATAAATTAGAATTTCACTGAAAATTCTGATAGTACTCCGGAGAAGGATGGATTCCCGGCAATATCAGGTAGCCCGTTATATCCAGCAGGGAAATCTTTGTATTGCTGGTTGACATATTCCAGTTTGAGAAGCACTTCCTGCGTAAACCAGAAGCCAAATCCCGCCTGAATGCGGTTCACCGTGGCGTTTGATGAAGTGCCAGCAATCGTCTTTGCATTTGCCTGATTGTAGCGACCAGCGAGATAGAAGACCGGACTCAGATGCCATTGGGCTTCCCCGCCAAAATAGTTCCATTCTGAAACAGGAGTTCCGGGATCGGAGCCATTGATATCAGCATCTTTGGAATTACCGTACATCCCATAAATATGCACTGGATTCAAAGTAAACGCTGCATCAAACTGATATGCGGTAACTTTCTGTCCTTTACCGATGGCGAGCTGTCCTGCTTCCGGACCGCCGCCCAACACTGCAGAATAACGCGAACCGCTCCGGTTGCCTGCATACAAGGCGCTGTAAGATCCGTGGTTAGGATAACCGGTGGGATTACCGGAATGATCGACATTATACACCGAAGCAGCGACATCAAGTTTCTTTGGAATGTTGATCCCGAGTTTTCCGTGCACCGCAAATCCGCGATCGGCTTTAAAATCGCCGGTAGTTGTTCCAGTGCTGACGCCAACAACGCCCCGGAAAAGTCCCGCGTGACCAATAACTTCTATACCTGGCTCGGTTGTATTGGCATCAACAATGTAATTACCAATCAGTGGATTGTTCTGGACTTGTCCGTTGTCCGAGCGATTCAGATGCCAGTTGCCGTAATCGATCTCAAAAGCACCTGCCTTGAGATCCACATAGCGGAATATCTTGTTTATTCCAAAGATGTTGTATTGTTCAGGGAGTTTAGAGAGGTAAACATAACCTTCTCGGTCCATCACGTATCCTTCATGATGTTTGCTGCTTAAGTACAATTCAAAATACACCTTCAGTCCGTCGGTAATCTTTGCGTTAACAAAAATATTGCCCACCGCACTCTGAAATCCAACTGGGATCTCTGGCAGTGTATTACTCTCGCTGGACTGCTGCAGTGCCTGGACCACACCAGCGGTTTCAACCCCGAATTTCACTTCCGGAGAATTTGCCTTACTGTTTTGTGCCTGTATCGGGGCAACGCCGAGCATCAACAATGCTATAACGATGAACGCATACATACGTCGCATATCGTGTAACTCCTTTATTCAGTTAACTCTCTTTTCATCGTTTCAAGATCATTTCGCATCTTGAAATTTTTCAAAAATCGTTTCTGATATCGCAAAACAAATGCCAAAGATGTAAAAATATTCAACAGCACATTGACAAGGTATTGAGAAACTTAAAGTTGGGCTAAAAAGAATTATTTCTGCGCCAGAGGTATTGCAATTAAAGGGACAGATGAAAGATCTAATTTCTACTGGTAACGTTTCAAATTGAAAAAACCATTATTGAATATGACAAAAAAAGTCACATATACGATGAAAAATTAAACAGCAACGGGATTCGGTGATAAATATTTCAACAATGCTAAACTCTTATAATCATTGAGGGTGGAAGAATTCTGACCGGAGAATCGGAGTTCAAATTCCGTTTTTGGTATATGCTTTGCATTTAGAAGGGCGAATTGAGATGAATGACAGTGACAGCACAAGGAGAATTCTAATGAGTACATTAATAAAGCGTTTAGCTGCGGTGACAGGTTTACTGGTACTGCTTATGGCAGGAATACATCCGGTTTTTGCGAAGCCGCCCCAGGATATTACTTTCACAATTTCTCCGCAGAGCACACTCACGCTGAACGGCAATTCAACATTGCACAAGTTTTCATTTAAAGCAGAGAAAATTGATGGATCACTTGCGGTCGATGCCAATGCTTTTAAACAAGATCCTCTGCAATCCGTAGCCAGAGATAGTCAGGGCAAAGTGGTAATTCCGGTGAAATCACTGGATAGTGGTGAAAAGGGATTAGATAAAAATATGCAAAAGGCGATGAAGGCGAAGCAACATCCGGAGATCGTATTTACATTACAAAATCTTTCAGTGGCAGATACCAGTGATTCAACGGGCAACTGGACTGTACTGAATGCGTCTGGCGTCCTGCAAATCGCTGGTACCGGTCGGGCTGTGCAATTACAAGTTCGAGGAAAACAGGTTGATCGTAACGAATTGCGTTTCTCTGGAAGTACAAAATTAGCAATGACTGATTTTGGCATAAAACCACCAAAACTGATGCTCGGGGCAATAAAAACTGATAACGAAATAGAAGTGGATTTTAATATAATTGTTAAAACCAGTCAGGATTTGGCTGTGCTGACCGACTAGTTTTTTTAAAAATTTCAATCCTCACAAACAAACTGCCTGTGATCTTTACAAAGGTCACGGGCGGTGTTTTTATTAGACGTATTTTTTTCTCACAATTTTTTGAGTAATTAATGATTAAGACATGTGAAATTTCTGGCGTAATTTTACCCACTCGATGATTATTCTCCAAAATTCGGAAAATCGTGTAGAAAATTCGACAGTTTCAAATACGGGTTTCTCAAAGAGGAGGAAGCTTTCGACAATCGAAGGGATCGAAAAAACCACATATTCTTTCCCCTGATATTATCTTGCTTCCACTTTGCAGCTTACTTTTTAGATTGTCCATAGAGATGCTCATAATACTCATTAGGGGATTTAAACTTTAAAGGAGTAAAGTGTATGAACGGATTCTGGGGACATATGTGGGGAGGACCGATCATCTGGATTTTTCTACTCGTTATAATTGTTATCATCGTATTGGCAATTGTAAATCGAGGCAAGTCCACGCCGGAACGGAACAAACTGCAGGAGACTGCAATGGACATTCTCAAAAAACGATATGCCAGAGGCGAAATTACCAAAGAAGAATATGAACAGATGAAAGACGAGATTAATCGGAAATAGCTGGCCAATAAATATAGAAATATTAGTGGCTTATGATACCATAGATTCATCTTATTCTCTGGTAATATTTTGTACAGAATGATTGAAAATGGCCAATCTGAATTGTAACGTTTAGTTTATTATTGGGGAATCAACACGGAGGGTAAGAATGATGAGGAAGTTATTCATCAGTGTGATAATCGCTGGCTTTTTATTGACTGGTGTATCTTATGGTCAAACGAGTTCATTTGGCCTGGGAGTAATTCTTGGTGAGCCAACTGGAATCAGCGCCAAATTAATGCGTTCTGGAAATTCACAATCTATTAACCTGGCTGCCGCCTGGAGTATCGGAGTCCACGACAGGCTCTATCTCAAAGGTGATTATGTATTTTACCACGACTTAAATGTGAATATCGACAACGGAAGATTACCGGTGTATTACGGAGTTGGTGCAATGGCTATTCTTGAGGAAGAGAGTGTGGTTGGTGCGCGTATCCCATTCGGTTTAGATTATTTTATGTCATCAGCGCCGCTGGACTTTTTCATAGAACTTGCTCCGGTAGTGGAAGTACTGCCAAGTACCGGTTTTAGCGTCTCCGGCGGCCTTGGATTTCATTACTTCTTCTAACGCACATCAATAGGTTTCTTGCTGATAGCCGGAACAATACCGTACTGAAACATATAAATTTACTGAGGGAATTTTGGTGACGAATACTGATGAGAAGATCCGGGAGGATATTGCTGGTATGGACAAGCAGACTGATTTGCAACGAGTGAAGGATGAGTTGGAGAATTTTCGGGAATTCCTTCCGGATGCGCTGGTGGAAATTGAGTTTCAAACCAGAACCGTGACATTTATGAGTCGAATGGCGAAGATTCTCTTTGGCTATAATCCTGATCATTCAGATGGATATCTGGCAGCTGAAGATCTTTTTGCAACAGAAGAAGAGTTTGACCGCGCAGTTGATATCACCAAATATTACGCGTTGCAGAGTATCCAAAATAAAGAACCGTATGAGCGAACCGGCAGGCAGGAATTAGTCGAATTTCAGATGCAGGATGAGACAGGGCGTACTTTCCCTGCAGAAACCCAGGGATCCCTGGTGCTCGATGCGCGGGGAATTCCATACGCAGTCCGGATCGTTGTCCGCGATATTTCGAAAAGAAAAGAGTTAGAAAATGAGCGGGAAGCGCTTGTCAACGAACTTGAGAAAGCGCTGGAGCAAGTGAAGACCCTGCAGGGATTAATTCCCATTTGTTCGTCGTGTCACAAAATCCGTGATGATAACGGCTTTTGGCAGCGACTCGAAGAATATATTGAGGCGCATTCAGAGGCAGAATTTAGTCACGGTATCTGTCCGGATTGTATGAAAACACTGTATCCTCGTGTTTCCAAAAACTCAGAGTAAATTCAGCATAAATCTATTTTATTTCGATCGCATTTATTTCAATCGAGTTTTCCTTCGTTGGTGTAACTGGTTCAACAAAGATTGCACTTGATATTGACGGAAGTAAAACTCACAATGTAATATATGAACAGATGTTACTCACAAGTCATTTGTAGTTTTTTTCTCAATTCATCAATGAAAAATAAGGGGGATTTTATCTTATGAAAGCGATGCGCATACAGAGTTTTGGCGGACCAGATGTTTTCGAGGAAGTCGATGTAGAAAAGCCACAGCCTCAAGCCAATCAACTGTTCGTAAAAGTTCACGCCACTTCCATTAACCCAGTGGATTTCAAATTGCGGCAATCCGGGAGTTGGGCAGGATTGGAGCCGCCGGCCACTCTTGGATACGATGCCGCCGGTGTTGTGGAAGAAATTGGCGAGGGTGTTGAAGATATTCAGGTCGGCGATGAAGTCTATTACACGCCGGAAATCTTTGGCAATCACCACGGCACTTATGCGGAGTATAATGTGGTGGATGCCAATATCGTTGCACGGAAGCCAGAAAACCTCTCCTTCGAAGAAGCAGCCAGCGTGCCGCTTGCCGGTGGTACCGCTTATGATGCTATCATCAGGCGTGGGATGACTGAGGTCGGCGAAACTGTTTTAATTCACGGAGTTGGTGGCGTCGGTTCTTTTGCGACGCAAATTGCAGTTGCCGCCGGAGTCCGCGTAATCGCTGTGTGCAGCGATTATATGGTCGATCAGGTGAAAGAATACGGCGCTGAACCGATTAATTACAAGAAGGAAGATTTTGTCGAACGGATTAATGATCTGACCGATGGAAACGGCGTCGATATGGTCTTTGATACGGTCGGCGGCGATACATTGACAAAATGCATTCCGCTGACGAAACGCCACGGCCGGATGGTCAGCATAGTCGGAACCAGCACCGGATTTCAGGGCGCAGGTCCCAGAAATATCACCGTGCATTTTCTCTTTCTGGACCGGGAGCGGTTGCGGCTTCAGCAGTTGGCCACGCTGGCCGATCGCGGTCAAATTACGCCCTTAATCGATTCCGTTATGGATTTGAGCGAAGTTGCTGATGCCCATAAAAAATTGGAGCAAGGCGGAGTCAAAGGCAAAATCGTGCTGAAAGTCTCCGATTAACCAAATCCCATGGAATACACAAATCTCACATCGAATCTGCCGGAAGTGTCCAGGATTGGTTTAGGTACCTGGGCTTTCGGCGGAGATATGTGGGGCAACACCGACCAGCGTGATGCACTTGACACCGTGCACAAAGCAATCGACAACGGAATCACGTTCATCGATACTGCTCCTATTTACGGCTATGGCCGCTCCGAGGAAATTGTCGGGAAAGCAGTTGCAGAATCCGGCAAGAGAGAGAATCTGATTATCGCAACTAAATTCGGTTTATCCTGGGATAACGAAAAAACCTATCGAGACGGTTCCCGGGGAAACATTTTCCGGGAAGTGGAAGATTCTCTGCGCAGATTACAAACCGACTACATTGATCTGTACCAAATGCACTGGCCGGATCCGATGACTCCGGTGCAGGAGACTGCCGAGGCGATGCATCGATTGTATCAGGATGGTAAAATTCGCGCGATTAGCGTCAGTAATTTTTCCGTGCAAGAGATAAGTACGTTTCAGGAATCCGCGCCACTTCACAGTCTGCAGGTGCCGTATAATATTTTTGAACGCGGGATTGAAAGCGAGTTGCTTCCTTTTTGCCGGGAAAATGAGATTCCTATTCTTGCATACAGCGCGTTGTGTCGTGGATTGCTCACCGGAAAAATTACCAAAGATTACCGGTTTCAGGATGGCGATTTTCGGAATTCAGATGATCCCAAATTTCAGCAACCGCGGTTATTTCAATATCTAAGCGCGGTGGACCAATTAGATGAATTTGCACAAGAACGATTTGGCAAACACATCATTCATCTTGCTGTTCGCTGGATACTCGATCAGGGTGTTGATATTGCGCTCTGGGGTGCAAGACATCCTGCCCAGTTGAATCCGCTGGGCGAAATTTTTGGTTGGTAACTCTCGGACGATGATTTTCAGGTCATAGACTCGATATTGCAGGAAACCATTCAGAATCAGGTGGGAGCGGAATTTTTAGCGCCACCGATTCGGGCAGAGTAACCGGGAAACAGGGAGGGCAGTGATGAAACAATTTTTACTCATCGCGCTGGCAGGTTTGCTGATTTACCCTGTCAGTTGCGACAGTCAATCCAAGCAGAAAGGGGACAATCCAATGGCACTACAAGTCACGAGTACCGCATTTGACGAAGGCGGAATGATTCCGTCAAAATTTACGTGTGATGCCGAAAATGTCTCGCCACAGTTGAAATGGAGCGGCGCACCGGAAAACACCGAAAGTTTTGCGCTGATAGCCGATGATCCGGATGCACCTGGCAAGACGTGGGTGCACTGGGTCTTATTTAATATCCCGGCAGACACGACATCATTGGAAGAAAATTTTTCCAAGGAAGCCAAACTCCCAAACGGCGCAATTAACGGGATGACTGACTTTGGTTCCAACGGCTATGGCGGACCGTGTCCACCTAGTGGAACGCACCGGTATTATTTCAAGGTGTACGCGCTGGATACGACGCTTGATCTGGATAACAGCGCTAAGAAATCCGACCTGCTTCAGGCGATGGAGGGACACATCCTGGCGCAGGGACAATTGATGGGTAAATATCAGCGGCAGAAATAACGAACAGGTTTATCGATATGGCTGAACACGCAGTAAATATTGGACGCAACGAACGCTGGAAACGCCTGCAGTTTGGGATCGTAATGGTTGTCATTGCGGTGGTCATTTTAGCGTTGCTGTTTATGGTCGGTGCCAGCCGATGGTTTCGCCTGGTCATCGCAATACCGCTCTGGTTTGGAGGTCTGGGAATATTTCAATCCCGGGAGAAAACCTGAGTAAATCTGGCGTCGCGCGGTGCGCGAAATATGGATTCAGGGGAAGAGCAGATCGACGATCCTGCGCTGGTTGAGCAGTTAAAACAACAAGCGAAGAAAGTCTACGGCGAATCGCTGGCCTTTGCCGTTGTGATCACGATTCTTATCCTGTTTCTTCCACAATAGCCAGTGCGTTTGGTTGATTTTAAAGTAACCGCTGTCTATTTTCTGCTACTTTTGAAACGGCGCACATCACAGGAGCAAATATGGGAATGACGATTGTTGAAAAAACATTGGCTTCGGCAGCAGGTGAGGAATCTGTCAGCGCGGGTGAAGTGATTTTTACCAAATGGAATCTGGCGCTAGGAAATAACCTCACCATTCCTGCAGTACAAGAGATATATCGCAAGATGGATGTGCAGTCGTTGCGTAATTCTGAGGAAATTGGCATTGTTAGCGATCATTTTCACCAACCTGCCAGTGAGCCGGAAGCACAACTTTCACAAAGGACAACTGCTTTTGCCAGAGATTTCCATGTCGACCGGTTTTTCAACACCTCGCGCAGCGGTGTTGGATATCTCCAGGCAAGTGAGGAAGGCTGGATCGTTCCGGGAGATGTAATTCTCGGAACCGATTCGCACACATTGGCTCTGGGAGCGCTCGGCGCGTATGGAATCGGTGTCGGAGCGACCGATCTGGCGATTGCGCTGGCGATGGGCGAGATATGGGTTGAAGTGCCGGAGTCGGTCAAAGTATCGTTCACCGGCGAAGTTTCACCGCTGATGACCGGCAAAGATCTCGGTCTGGCTCTGCTGAAAGAAATTGGTAATGATCCTGCATTTAACCGGGTCATCGAAATTTCCGGAGAAAGCATCAAGCAATTGACGATGTCCGACCGATTTGCGCTGGCGGATATGCTCTCGGTAACCGGCGCAGCGGGAGGACTGCTCGAAGCCGATCGTGAAGCGCTGGATTTTCTCTCCGAATCCGCGTCCCGGGAATCCCGTTTTCATTTCGCTGACGATGACGCCTATTATCACGATGAAATCAACATCGATGTAGAATCTTTGGAGCCACAGATTCAGCGAATCGATAACGCTGGTAAAGTATTCGGCGTCTCCGCGCTGGCGGGAAAAGATATCCCGATTCACACTGTTGTAATTGGCGGCTGCTCCGGCGGACTGGTTGAAGATCTCTGGAAAGCGGCCAAGGTGATGAAATATCGTCAGGTGAGTGATGAGGTGCGACTGATAATAATTCCGGCGACACCAAAGACCTATCAGAAGATGGTCAACGAAGGTTTGGCGAGCATCTTTGTCGAGTTGGGCGGCGAAATCTGGGCGCCAGGCTGTGGACTGTGTCCCGATAATCACCAGATTTTTGGCGCACCCGATGAAAATGTACTGGTTACTTCGCGCGGTGATTTCTCTCCTGCGAATGGCGACGGCAAAATATACTCAGCGGGAGTCAGTGTGGCGGCGGCTACTGCAATCCAGGGTAAATTAGCCGATCCCCGGGAATTGGTTTCTGAACCAGAGCCACCTGAGTCATCCTGAGCTTGTCGAAGGATGAACTCAAAGAAAGGGCTCAATATGGATAATGGGGAAGTGCGATAGCCACTCTTCGACAAGCTCAGAGTGACAACCTCTGCTTCTGGACCTGGCTCAAACGAGTCATCCCGAGCTTGTCGAAGGATGACAATAAGAAGGATTCAAAGCGTTAGTATGAACAACGGAATGGTTTACATACTGCAATGCGCTGACGGTTCATATAATACTGGCGTTACTAACGATATTAATAGAAGATTAGAGGAGTATAAACAGGGGATAAATCATAATTGTTATACTTACTCACGTCGACCGGTAAAATTACTTTGGACTTCAGAGGAAATTCCTATTGAGCAAGCGATAGATTTAGAGAATATGATCAAAGGTTGGAGAAGAGAAAAGAAAGAAGCCTTGATGCTTGGAGAATTTGAACGATTACCTGAATTGTCAAGAGCATATTCGGAGCGGAGAAAAGATGATTCTTAGAGTGATGGATAGGATTCAAGGGCGCATTCAGTCACTCTTCGACAAGCTCAGAGTGACAGCCTCTGCTCCTGAATCTGGTCCAAACGAGTCATCCTGAGTTTGTCGAAGGATGACCAAAGGAAATGGCCTCTAGATTCTTGGGGCATTATTTAACATTGATGAATAATACAGATTAATACAAACTGAACGACAGAACGAAGGACACTGAATGAAACTGAGCGAGACACTGGAAATAGTGAAAGACATATTCGAATACCTGCCGGTGCAGGATTTTCTCAATGCCTATCCAAATCACTCCGAGCGAAAAGTATACGAGGCCCGGGATGAACTTATTGAGATGCTGACTCAACAAGCCGGAAATAATAAGGAAGGGGAACGCGGCACATTTTCACTCTTTGTTGACGGCGCTTCCCAACAACAGAATAAAAAAGCCGGTATTGGCGGCGTGATTTATCTTGATGACAGCGAGATTGATAACTTCAGTGAATTCATCGGCGAAGGCACCAATAACGAAGCCGAATACAAGGCGATGATTAAAGGACTGGAATTGCTCAAGAAGTTTCAGCCGGAGAAAATCTACGTCTTCGCTGATAGCGAATTGGTGGTTAAACAAATCAACGGTGAGTATCGCGTGAAAAACGCCCGGATGCAAAAATTATATGGACAAGTAATGGCACTTCTACAACAATTCGATCACTGGAATGTTGAGCACGTTCCCAGAGAGCAAAACATGCGCGCTGATCAATTATCGAAGCAAGCGGTGATGGCTGGAAAATAAATTTACTTATTTGGAGTAAATCTGTCAGATTGATATTATTGCCTGTGCCAAGGGCATCCCGTTGGGGTAAAGACACGCGATCGCGTGTCTCTACCTGTATCAACTTTGGGCATTTTAGGTTTCGTGGAGTTATCATTATGTGTATAATCCCATATGAAACAAGTCTTTACCAGCGATTTAACTCGCACGCAAATTCACCGGGTCTGGCGTGCAGCCTATTTTGGAGATCGGACGTGCTGTCCACGGTGTGGATATGCCCGAAAATTG
>Ga0209918_1000184_pt1 | contig 46459 bp, 30 predicted proteins | sample SalPonD_shore_MG_FD_185712 | JGI IMG/M metagenome (GOLD analysis project Ga0209918, IMG submission 185712) | Salt pond soil microbial communities from South San Francisco under conditions of wetland restoration - Salt Pond MetaG... | ecosystem: Environmental > Aquatic > Marine > Intertidal zone... | reverse complement strand
CCTGCGATTCATCAACCGGTTGTTTTCGGAAAACCTGGTGCAGCAAATGAAATCCGGGGAATTACCTGTCGCCACCAAACATGATCAATGGAGGCGGCAACAGTTATTGATGATTCTCACCGCGCCGTCATACGATGGATTTGCGGAGACCATTCATCAACGGAAAGCGCAATTGCGCGGCGAATTCGATAAGATGTTCGTGCAGCGCCAGGAGCATTATTTGTACGGCCGTTATGAGCAAAAAAAGTTGGAAAAGCGGCTGCAGGAGACCTACAACTGGCGCCTCCGGATTCCCAGAGATTGGATTATCCTGCACGAGGAGCCGGAGCAGCAATTTATCTGGCTGGGACAGCATCTGCCGATCCGCTGGCTGAGCGTGTCCTGGGAAAAGCAGCAAGCCCCGGTGCAAGTGGACTCGGCCATGGCGGTCCGGCTGCGGAAACAGGTGGGGCAGGACCGGTATGGGGATATTCTGACGAATGACGATTATCTCCGGGCCGAAAAGATCACCCTGAACGGGCACCCGGCGATTCGGTTGCGGGGGATCTGGGCCCACGCCAAAGAGGCGAAGGGAGGGCCCTTCACGGGGATAGCCTCTTATGATCCCCGGACCCAGCGGTTATTTTATCTTGATGCACAGGTCTTTGCACCGGATATGAAAAAATTGGTTTTTCTGCGCCAGCTGGAGATCATACTCTCAACCTTCACCGCCGGACCTGCACAATAAGGGGCCATTTAGGTTTTGCGGCTGAAAGTGAGGTTTTGTATCTTTCCAAACTATATGCAAAGAAAGAGGGAGGAGAACTATGGCACAGGTAGGTGTTGTCTTGGGGTCCGCTTCGGACCAGGAGACAATGGAAGATTGTTTTGAATACCTGGATGGATTCGGGATTGAATACGAGCTGAAAATCGCTTCGGCCCACCGCACCCCGGAAGATGTTCGGGAATTTGCGACTACCGCGAAAGACAACGGATTCAAACTGCTGATCGCCGGCGCCGGATTGGCTGCGCATTTGCCGGGGGTGCTGGCAGCGTACACGACCTTGCCGGTGGTCGGGGTTCCGATTGCTTCCGGACCCATGGATGGGTTGGACGCCTTGTATTCCATGGTACAGATGCCGGGCGGAGTGCCCGTGGCGACCGTCGCCATCGGGAAACATGGCGCCAGGAATTCTGCGGTACTGGCAGCGGAAATTCTGGCTCTCAGTAACGAGGACATCGCTGGGAAACTGGATGAATTTAAGAAGAATGGCTGCCGGATCAAGAAGACAGCCTGACACTTTTCGTATCAGATCCTATCACCTGACACATGATATCAAAGCCAGCAAAGAAAATAGCCGTTGTGACCGGCGCAAACGGCCTCCTGGGACAGAAAGTCGTGGATGCTTTTGCGCCGCACTTTCGGGTGATCGCTACCGGCCGGGAAGAGGCGTCGGTCCGGGAAGTACCAAATGTGGAGTATGCCCGGCTGGATCTGCTGGACTACCGAGGGGTGAAGGATTTTTTTGCGGATATTCAACCTCATTTTGTCGTGAATTGCGCTGCTTTCACGGATGTTGACGGGGCGGAGGACCACCGGAAAATTGCCCGGAAAGTCAATGCCACCGCGGTGAAAAAGATGGTGCAAGTCTTGCGACGAGTGAATTCGAAGTTTGTACAGATTTCAACGGATTATATTTTTAACGGCACCAACGGCCCGTATAACGAAGACAGTCGCCCGAATCCCGTGAATTACTATGGGCAGACGAAGTGGGAAGCGGAGAATGCGGTGAAGGCTTCGGGAATCGACTACCTTATTTTTCGGACGAATGTGCTCTACGGCGTCGCTGAGAAAGTCGGACAGGATTTTGTTTTATGGGTGCTCCATTCTCTGGAAGATGAGAAAGAGATACGCGTGGTAGATGATCAAATCAACAATCCGACCCTGGCCAACGGGCTGGCCGAGGGGATCCTCATCGGCTGTGTAATGAATGCCCGGGGTGTTTACCATTATGCCGGGACAGAACTGGTCAGCCGGTATGACTTCGCCTGCCGGATTGCCGAATATTTCGGATTATCGACCGATTTGATCCACTCGTGTACGACCGAAGCATTGCAGCAACGTGCGCCCCGACCGCTGCAAAGCGGTCTTGTCACCGATAAGGTAGTGGAAGAGCTTCACATCCGGCTTTACGATCTCTGTGCAGGCTTGAAACAAGTGGAAAAGGATTTACAGAAGTGCGAAACCTAATCGTTATTCCTACTTACAATGAGTCGGAGAATGTGAAACTGCTCATCGAGCAAATTTTTAAACTCCCTATCACAGTGGATATTTTAGTTGTCGATGATAATTCCCCGGACGGGACCAGCGAACTGGTGGAAGAATTAATCCAGCGGTACTCCCGGTTATATCTGATGCGCCGGAATAAGAAGGAAGGTTTGGGCACGGCCTACCGGGTGGGATTCATCTATGCCCTGGAACGGGGGTACGATAATGTGATCCAGATGGATGCCGATCTTTCGCATGATCACTCGGAACTCCCCACCATGCTGGAAAATTTAAAGCAATACGATCTGGTCATCGGGTCCCGCTATATTCAAGGGGTTTCCGTGGTGCACTGGCCGCTGTCGCGATTGGTGTTAAGTTACGGGGCGAATTTATACACCCGGTTCATTACCGGTATGCCGGTGCATGATTCCACCAGCGGGTTCAAAGCGTGGCGGAGCGATGTGCTGAAAACCATTGATTTGGACCGGATTCGATCCCAGGGCTATGCCTTTCAAATCGAAATGAATTTCCGTGCCTGGAAGTTGAGTTATAAAATTAAGGAACAGCCGATCATTTTTTACGATCGGGTCGAGGGGAAATCCAAGATGTCCCGCAAGATTATTTGGGAGGCGGTGGCGATGGTCTGGGCACTGAAGTTGCGGAGTCTGTTCCGACGGTTATGACGCCGGGGATTTTGTGGTTCCGGCTCTTGTCGGAATTGAAAAAGATCTGTATTATTGGGATGCGGTCCTATTACTGAGGAGATTATGCAGACCGTTTTAGAATTCGAAAAACCGATTGTAGAGTTGCAGCAGAAGATTGAGGAAATGCGGGGGCTTTCCGCTGCCGGGGACATGGATATTGAGGAGGAAATCCGGCGGTTGGAAGAGAAACTGGAAAAGCTTTATGTGAAGGTGTACAGTGATTTAACCCGCTGGCAGCGGGTACAGCTGGCCCGGCATCCCGACCGTCCGTATACCTTGGACTACATCCAACGGTTGATCCCGGATTTTCAGGAACTCCACGGCGACCGCTATTTTAGCGATGACAAAGCCATTGTCGCAGGCATCGGAACCCTCGCGCAGACGAAAGTGGCGGTCCTCGGCCATCAGAAGGGACGGAACACGAAAGAGAACGTCTACCGCAATTTCGGTATGCCGAACCCGGAAGGTTATCGCAAAGCCTTGCGGGTGATGCAACTGGCGGAGAAGTTTCATCGGCCGATTATCTGTCTCATCGATACCCCGGGCGCGTACCCCGGAATTGGAGCGGAAGAACGAGGGCAGGCGGAAGCCATTGCCCGAAATTTGCGAGAAATGGCGCGGCTAAAGGTGCCGGTGTTAATCACTGTGATCGGCGAAGGCGCAAGTGGCGGTGCCCTGGGAATCGGAGTCGGAGACCGGATCCTGATGCTGGAGAACACCTGGTATTCCGTTATCAGCCCGGAAGGGTGCTCTTCCATTCTCTATCGGGATTCCGGAAAGGTGGAAGAGGCGGCCGAAGCCATGAAGGTGACCGCTCAGGATCTGATGGACATGAAAATAGCCGACCGGATTATTCAGGAACCACCGGGCGGAGCACATCATGATTATGATGAAGCCGGAAGATTGCTCCAGGAAGTTTTACTGGAGGAACTCACAGAGCTGGCACGGCTCGATACAGAAACGCTGTTGGATAACCGGATGGAAAAGTTCAGCAGGATGGGAGCCTGGGAAGAGTAAGTGCGGATTCCGCTCCCGGGTCTTTCGGCAGCATAGCGCGTCCTTGCCTTTCATTGTCTGCCCCTGGCCTTGGATTTCGTAGTGGTTCGTGAAGTCTCCGGGTCACGAATGACAGTGTTTCGCTTTTCGGCATTTGTGAGCACTTCCGTCGTTTCAAGGAACAGTCTGAGTCATATGCGATATAATGAGAACATGAAATTCTTCTCTATTGGAAAAGTTGCTGGGATCATTGCCCTCTTGCTGCTGATACTGTACCCGATCCCCCGGGTATATTCCCAATATCATTATTTTGGCAGGAATAAGGTGCAATACACCGAATTTGACTGGCATATCCTGCAAACCGATCATTTTGACATCTATTTTGATCCGGAGATGGAGGATATCGCCAAGATCGGTGCCGCCGCGGCAGAAAGTAGTTATGTGGATCTTTCCAAACTGCTGGATCATAGCCTGACCCAGCGAATCCCCTTGATTTTTTATAGTTCCCACCTGTTGTTTCAGCAGACGAATATTACCCCCGGATTTATCCCGGAAGGGGTAGGGGGATTTTTTGAATTTATTAAAAGCCGGGTCGTGGTCCCCAGTAACGGGGATATGTATCAATTCCGGCGGGTGATCCGCCACGAGCTGGTTCACGTATTCATGACCAGCAAGATCAACCGGATCTTCAAGGATGCGGGAACACTGACGAATCCGGGACCCCCGCTCTGGTTTACCGAGGGGCTGGCCGAGTATTGGTCCGCCCAGACGCTGGATCCGCAGTCCAAGATGATTCTCCGGGATGCGGTACTCAATAATTACCTGGTCCCATTGACCCAAATTTATTCAATTTCGGGCTCCTACCTGATGTATAAGGAAGGAGAAAACCTGCTGCATTTCATTGCGGACACTTATGGGCCGGATAAAATCCCGCTGTTTATAGAAAATATCTGGCGGGATGATGATTTCCAAAAGGTCATGGAATATGTGCTGGGTGTACCCACAAAGAAACTCGACGAACAGTGGCGGTTCTGGCTGAAACAGGAATATTATCCGCTGCTGGATACGGAGACTCTTCCCAGCCCGATATCACAGCAGCTGACCCGGGTCGGGGTCAACCACAGCCCTTCTATCTATACCAAGGACGGCCGGAAATACATAGCGTTTGTCTCGAACAGAACCGGGTATACGAATATCTATTCCAAACCGTTGAATGCGGACCCGGAGGATAAACTGACCTTGCTGGTGGAGGGGGAACGCAACCAGCAGTACGAATCTTTTCATTTTCTGGATTCGGGGATGGCTGTGGCCGATTCCACCAACCGCCTGGTGTTCGTCACCAAAAGCGGAGAACGGGATGCGCTGCATATCTACGATATCAATAAGCAGGAAAGCCTGAACTCGTTTACTTTTCCGGATCTGGTCGGCATTTCGTCCCCCTCGTGGAATCGGGACGGCACCCAAATCGTTTTTTCGGGGATGATGTATTCCGGTAAGGTGGATTTGTATCTTTTCGACCTGAAGACGGAGGAACTTATCCGGCTCACTGGTGACGTCTACAACGATCAGGCACCGGTGTTCGGGCCGGATGCGCAATATATTTATTTCAGTTCGGATCGCACGGATTTCGGGAAGGGCGGGTATTCGAATGTTTTTCGGTTTAACCTGCATTCGGGAAATATTGAATATGTCACGCATGAGCAATCGCACGATACGACTCCGGTGGTGTCCCCCGATGGCCGTCAGCTGGCCTTCATTTCCGATCGGGGAGGAACGAATAATATCTGGGTGATGGATATTCCGGAATCGGGCCGCTTCAACGATACGTTTTATACCCTGCGACCAATCACCGAATTTGCCACGGCCGCCTTACATCCTACCTGGGCGGACGACAGTACTCTGGTCTGCACCGCGTTCGACGATTACCAATTCCAGTTGCACGAGATCAAGGAACGGCCCAAACCATCCCAGCAGATCTCGTGGGCTTTTACCGGGCACAATTTATGGAAGTATCCCAGCCTGTCTATTCATAACCCGTCCACCCAGGTGAAGCCGTACAAGCGGAAATACTCCCTGGATCTGGCCATGAGCCAGGTATCAAACGATCCGATCTTCGGCACGTCCGGAGGCGGCCAGCTGGCGTTTTCGGATATTATGGGCAATCATCGCTGGGAGGTTTTGGTGTATAATACCGCAGAATCCGCCGGAGACTTCTGGCAGCGGTTTAACGTGTTGATCTCCAAGTACAACCTGGAGAACCGGGCCAACTGGGGGGCGGGGATTTTCCATTTCAATAACTTGTACTGGACCCCCCGGGAGGGCTTTTATAATGAACGGCGTTACGGCGGCATGTTCATGCTCCGCTATCCGTTCAGTATGTTCCGGCGCCTGGAAGCCTCTGCGACCCTGGCTTACTCGGAGAAGGATCTGTTCGGGGCGTCCGGCCCGAGAAAAGCCCTGTTAATGGCGAATTTCCTGAGTTATGTCAAGGATAATACCATTTGGGGGCCGACCGGCCCCATGGATGGTCAGCGATTTCTGGTGCAAGCGGGCTTCACGAATGATATCCGGTTTAACAATGTGAATTACTACACCCTCATCGGGGATTACCGGCAATACTTCCGGATTTCCCAGCGGGTTTCCTATGCGCTGCGGCTGATGGCCCTGCGGAGCGAGGGGTACGAACCGCAGCGGTTCTATATCGGTGGCAGCTGGACTTTACGGGGCTATCCCCGCTTTCGAATCTGGGGTAAGAATGTGGTTCTTTGGAATAACGAACTGCGGTTTCCCCTGATCGACCAGCTGGGCATCCGCTTTCCGTTCGGCGGTATCGGATTCCGTCAGCTGCGGGGCGCCCTGTTCTTCGATGCCGGGAATGCCTGGGAAGATAAATTTCCCGGCTGGCTCGGAAGCATGGGAATCGGCTTTCGGATAAACCTGGGAGGATTCCTGGTGTTACGTTATGATATCGGCCGCCGCACCGATTTTCACTCTATCGATAAGAAGAATTTCTACCAGTTCTTCTTCGGGTGGGATTATTAATGACACGGATGCGACATCTACTGATATTGTTCCCACTGGCCCTGCTGGCCTGTGGATCGACGGTGAAACTGGGGCCGGATACCTATGCACCGCACCAGGCGCCTCCGTTTGACGGACGGAAGCTGGATCAGTTCCGGCTGAATGCCATGACCAAGGGGGAACCTGTGGTTTTGGATTCGGTGCATTCCGCCTGGCTGTCGGCGAAGGGGGAGATCCTGATTTTTGATCACCGGGCGAATAAGGAAGTCGACCGAATCAGCGGTAAGGGCCCCATTACGGGATTCGCTTATCAACAGCACAACTTTTATTGGACCGAAACCGAGCGGGAGAAAAACGTCGTTCGATATGATAATACCACCGGTAAAGAAGTGTGGAGAGTACGGGGAGGCACCTACAGTACGAGTCCCCTGGTGAGCGGGAACCTGTGTATTTTTACCCAGGTGAACGGGCTTTTAACCGCGCTGGCGGTTGATTCCGGTACGGTGGTTTGGGATGTCCGCACGCCGGGCCGGGTGTTCACGACCCCGGTGCTGCACGACAGCACCCTCTTCCTGGGGAATGATCAGGGGCGGATTGCCGCTTATCATCTGGCCGACGGGGAAAAGCGCTGGAGCGTGGACGTGCGATCTCCGGTGATGGTGATGGCCTTCCGGCAGGACCGGCTCTACGCAGGCACCTTTTCCGGAGAGATGGTGGCCGTCGATCCGGCTACCCGAACGATCAGATGGCGAATCGAGACCGGAGCCCAGGTGCGGCAGGCGCCCCTCGTCACCGGTACGGATGCCTTTTGGGCGAATAGCGGCGGGGCGTTATATAAAATCAATACGACCACCGGCGAGTTCCGCCGGCTGGATCGATTGAAAGTACCCATCGGGGGCGCACCTGCGTTATCGGAAGCCGGATTGCTTTATGCCGGGCTGGATGGCAATTTGTATCTGCTAAATCAGCAGACGGGGAAGATAGAGAAAACAGTGCCGTTTGACGGCCGGCTCCGGAGTACACCGTTGTTCATCGAACATCATTGGTATGTCGCCGTGGAGGATCACTGGTTATATGCGTTGGATTAAACTGCTCATTATTGGGGTATGTGCGTTGGTCTGGACCAGTGGGCTGCGGGCCCAGGATAGCCTGGCCGTGCCAGGTCATCTCTGGAATATTACCGAGCAGGGGGACACCCTGAGATATCTGAACCTCATACCCCGCCGCACACCCGGGCACGTGATCTCCCAGCCCAGATACGTTTCGGAAGCCCGGTATCGGGATTTCTTGTCCGGGTCGGAGGCCCGGCCGGACAGCCAGTTGGTACTGGTCGACCTCGCGGAGTTTCAATCGATAAACCTCCCGCAATTGCAGGATGCCCGCTCTCTGCAACCTGCCTATCAAAAAGTCTGGATGCCGGTGGTGGCAATGACGGTTACCGGAGCGCTCAGCGCGTATTTTAAGCTGGAGGCCAACGGCTATTATAATAAATATCAACGAGCCCTGGATTCTCCCGATATCAACAAGTATTATGACCTCACCCGGAAATATGATACCTATTCGGCTATTTCATTTGTATTTTTGCAGGGCAGTTTCGGGTGGCTGATTTATAAACTGATATGGTGAGGTATGACTGACGAACCGAACGAAGATTTCAACGAAGAACAAACCGCGGACAGTACGACCGAAGGGAACGGCAGCGCCGGCGGGCGATCCGAGGACTATTATTCCGATCCGTACGCCGCGGAAACTCAACCGGAGCCGGAAGAAGAGGGGATGAACTTCTTAGATCATCTGGAGGAGTTGCGGTGGCGGTTGATCAAAAGTTTGGTGGGTGTGGTGGCGGTGGGTATTGTCGGGTACATTTTCTCCGACCAGCTGCTCCAGCTCTTATTAGTACCGTCCAAGCATGTCACGACCCCGTTTAATTTACAGATCCTAAAGGTCCCGGACATGCTGATGATCAAGATTAAAATCGGTGTATTTACCGGCATCATCGGGGCACTGCCGATCATCTCGTATCAGATGTGGAAGTTCATCGCTCCGGGTCTCCTCCCCCATGAGAAACAATACGTTCCGACTACCGTGTTCGTGGTGACGTTGTGTTTCGTATTGGGCGGAGCGTTCGGTTTTTTTGCGATTCTCCCGGTGGCACTGGAATTTTTAACCCGGCTGGGATTGTCTACAATCCAGAATAACTTTGCCCTGGACGCCTATGTGAGTTTTGTTACCCGGATGATATTTATCACCGGCCTGGTATTCGAGTTACCGGTCCTCTCCTTTTTCCTGACCAAGATCGGCCTGATTACCCCGGCGGTCCTGAAAGGTGTCCGCCGATACGCCATCGTAATAACCTTTATTCTGTCGGCCTTTCTGACGCCGCCGGATCCCTTCAGTATGATGCTCATGGGAGTTCCGATTCTGTTACTCTATGAAATCAGTATCTGGGTGTCCTATCTGGGATTATCGGAAGAAACGCGGCAGGCCCTGAAGGAGGCCCGTAAACGGCGCAAAGCGGAGAAGAAGCGGCGCCGGAAGAAGAAGAAATAGCGGCCGCCGGCGCGGTAAAAGCATCTGCACAACATGGGGCAGGGAGACCTGCCCTTTTTTCTTTCCAATGATGGGCGGAATCGGCGAGCGGCGGTGGGGTTTCGGAGACCGGTTTGGAGCTCCGGAGAAACCGGGATTTACAGCCGAGACGAAGCCGGGTATTTCGGAGGGACTTTCAGTCGTTCTTTGTATTTAACTTGCTATTCATCCCCCGTTTTATTTAATTATTTTCGACTTTAATTTTAACATCACGCGAGTAGGGCGGAATCCTATGGATGTGTTGTTCCTCTCCCGGTTGCAGTTCGCCTTAACGATCGGTTTCCATTACATCTTCCCTCCCATGAGCATCGGGCTGGGTGTTTTGTTGGTCCTGATGGAAGGGATGTATCTTAAGACCGATAAGCGGTTGTACCATGAAATGACGAAATTTTGGGTGAAGATCTTCGGGCTGATTTTTGCCATCGGCGTGGCCTCCGGTATCGTCATGGAATTCGAATTCGGTACCAACTGGGCGGTCTATTCCCGGTACGTGGGCGATGTTTTCGGTAGCGCCCTGGCAGCGGAAGGGGTCTTCGCGTTTTTTCTGGAATCGGGGTTTCTGGCAATTTTACTGTTCGGTTGGGATAAGGTAAGCAAACGCATGCATTTTCTTGCCACCGTACTGGTGGCATTCGGCGCACATTTCAGCGCCATTTGGATCGTCGTTGCGAACTCCTGGCAGCAGACGCCGGCCGGATTTCATATTGTCGGCAGCGGGATGGATGCCCGGGCGGAGATCACCAATTTCTGGGCCATGGTCTTTAATCCTTCGTCAATGGACCGGCTATGGCATGTACTCATGGGCGCCTGGCAAGCGGGGGCCTGGTTGGTGATTAGCGTCAGCGCATACTACCTGATCCGAAAAAAGTATGCGACCTTTGCCAAAGCCTCCATCAAGATCGCCCTTTCGCTGGCCATTGCAGCTTCGCTGCTCCAGCTGGTATCGGGTCATTCCAGTGCCATTGGTGTCAGCAAGAATCAACCGTCTAAGCTGGCGGCGATGGAAGCCCACTTCGAAGAGTCGGCGCCGGCGCCCATGTATCTGTTCGGCTGGGTAAATGACAAGCGGCAGGCGGTGCAGTTCGGGGTAAAAATCCCCGGGATGCTGAGCTGGCTGGTGACCGGAGATCCGAAGGCCAACATCACCGGGTTACACGCGTTTCCTCCTTCGGACCGGCCACCGGTGAACATTGTATTCCAGAGTTATCATTTGATGGTGGCGATCGGAATGCTGTTAATCTTGTTGAGCCTGCTGGGAATCTATTACTGGTGGCGGGGCTCGTTATTCGAGAAGAGATGGCTGCTCTGGATATTCGTATTTGCCGTCCTGGGGCCTCAGCTGGCGAATCAGTTGGGGTGGTTCACGGCCGAGGTCGGCCGGCAGCCCTGGATTGTGTTTAATCAGCTGCGCACTTCCCAGGCCCTGTCTGAAGCCGTGACACATAATATGGTTCTGGGCTCCATCATCATGTTTTCTATTATTTATATCCTGCTGTTCGTCCTGTTCCTGTATCTCTTGAATGAGAAAATCCAGAAAGGCCCCGAAGCCATCGAGGAAGAAACAGCAGAGACACCTCGCAGAGCGTAGGAAAGGAAGATGAGTTTACATATCGTTTGGTTTGTGTTAGTGGGCGTACTGTTCGGCGGATACGCTGTTCTGGACGGATTCGACCTGGGCATCGGCGCACTCCATTTATTCACCTCCTCGGATGAGGAACGCCGGTTAATGATCAACTCCATCGGTCCGGTGTGGGACGGCAACGAGGTCTGGCTGGTCACCGGCGGCGGGGCGCTGTTTGCCGCCTTCCCGGAAGCGTATGCTACGGTGTTTTCCGGCTTTTATATCCCCTTTATGCTATTCCTGCTGGCGCTGATATTCCGTGCCGTCGCCATCGAGTTCCGCAGCAAACAGCCGGCGCACTGGTGGCGCCGGATGTGGGATATCGGATTTGCCGCCGGCAGTGTCCTGGCCGCACTGCTGCTGGGGGTGGCCATGGGCAACATCGCCTACGGCGTTCCCCTGGATTCGAACTTTGTGTTCAATGGAACCCTCCAGCACCTTGTACACCCGTACACTCTTTTAACCGGCATTACGACCCTGGCGCTTTTTACCATGCACGGATCCATTTACGGCGTGTTAAAAACCGAGGGCGAACTGCACGAAAAACTGCGGGGATGGGTGAAAAATGCCATCATTTTCTTCATTCTCATGTATGTCATTACCACCATCTATACCTTGTTGTACGTGCCCCACATGGCTTCGTTGATCAAAACGCATCCCATCCTTTTTATCGTGCCGATTATCACTATCCTGGCCATTGCCAATGTTCCCAGGGAATATTATTACAACCGGGACTTCCGGGCGTTTCTTTCCTCCTGCGTGGCCGTTCTTTCTCTCCTGGCACTGTTCGGATTAGGAGTGTTCCCGAATATGGTCTTCTCCCAGCCGAATCCCGAACACAGCCTGACCATCTACAACGCGGCCTCCTCGCCCCGGACGCTGAAGATCATGTTGATTATCGCGCTCATCGGGATGCCGCTGGTGATCGCGTATACTTCCAGCATTTATTACATCTTCCGGGGGAAAGTGACACTGTCTGAGTCCAGCTATTGAGCCATTGAGGGCGCCGGCGGGGCAGCGGGCACGCGAATCATTGTCGCCGGATTGTCAAGTTGACACGGATTTTCCGGTTGTCATCCCTGGGATCATGACAGTGAAGCCGGCTTGGGCTCACGAGGCACAGGACCGCTGATTCAGCTCTCAAACCGGGGATGCAGGAACATTTTACCCGGTTGACTATTTGATCAATTGATGCGCGAGATATCCGAACATATTCGTGAATTACTGGATCGGGCGCCCGGATCTCCCGGGGTGTACCTGTTTAAGGATGCCAAGGATGACATCCTGTATATCGGAAAGGCAAAGGTACTCAAGAACCGGGTCCGCTCGTACTTTCGGGGCAACGGGGATTCCTTAAATCCCCGCACCCGCACCATGGTGGGCCAGGTACGGGATATCGAATATATCGTGACCGATTCCGAAGTGGAATCGCTGCTCCTGGAAGCGAACCTGGTGAAGGAGTACCGGCCCCGGTACAACGTGCGCTTGAAGGATGATAAATCCTATCCGCACGTCCGTATCACCAACGAGCCGTATCCCAGAGTATTCATCACCCGAAAAATTATCAAAGACGGATCAAAGTACTTCGGTCCTTACACGGATGTTTCCTCGCTGCGCTCCACCATGCGGGTGATCAAGAAGATCTTCCCTATCCGGAGTTGCCGGTACCATATCGATCAGGCGGCGATTGACCAGCAGAAGTTCAAGGTCTGCCTGGACTATCATATCAAGAAATGCGAGGGGCCTTGTGAGGGGTTGGTGAGTCGGGAGCACTACCTGTCCATGATCGAGAAGGTGAAGGATTTTCTGAACGGCCGGACGGACGAAGTGGTGGAGTATCTCACCGAACGGATGGAGCAGGCGGCGGACCGGCTGGAATTCGAGGAAGCGGCCCGGCTGCGGGATCAGACTCAGGCGGTGCAAAATTATGCGGCCAGCCAGCGGGTGGACATCGGCGATTTTGAGGACCGGGATGTTCTGGCCATGGCGGTGGAACGGGACGATTGTGCCATGGTCGTCCTCCGGCTGCGCACCGGGAAGATCATCGGCCGGGAGCATTTTTATCTCACCGGGGTAGAGGAAAAAGCAGCCAGCGAGATCCTGGAAGACTTCGTGAAACAGTATTACATGAAGGTGAATTTCGTCCCCCGGGAGATCCTGTTTCCGGAACTCCCGGAGAACCAAGCGCCGCTGATGGACTGGTTGAATTCCCGGGCGGAACGGCGGGTCTATTTTAAGCAGCCGAAAATCGGCGAGAAGAAGAAGCTGCAGCAACTGGCCGAGAAAAACGCCCGGCTGCTCCTGGGCGAGCTGCAGCTGCAGAAGAAAAAGCGGGCCGATTTCATCCCCAAAACGGTTGAGAGTCTCCAGGAAGACCTCCAGATGGAGGCGCCGCCCCGCCGGATTGAGGCCTTCGATATTTCACATATCAGCGGCACCAACACGGTGGCTTCTATGGTGAGTTTTATTGACGGCCAGCCCCGGAAGAGTGAGTACCGCCGCTTCAAAATCAAAACCGTGGCAGGCAATGATGATTTCGCGAGCATGCGGGAAGTGGTGCAGCGCCGTTACAAGCGGGTCCTGGAGGAGCAATTGCCCGTCCCCGACCTGATTCTCATTGACGGCGGCAAGGGACAATTACACGCAGCCGTGGGAATTCTAACCGAACTGGATATGCCCCCGGTGACGATTATCGGCCTGGCAAAGCGGCTGGAAGAGGTCTACATTCCCCAGCAATCCGATCCCGTCTTCGTGGCCAAGAGCTCACCCGGACTCGTTCTCCTGCAGCGGATTCGGGACGAAGCCCACCGGTTTGCGGTGACCTATCACCGGAAACTGCGCGGGAAATCCATGGTGGTCTCCGGACTGGACGAGATCGAAGGCGTGGGGAAAATCCGGAAGCAACGGTTAATGCAGCGGTTCGGCAGTGTCAAGAAACTGAAGGAAGCCACGGTCGGGGAAATCGCGGAAGTGGAAGGGGTTTCCGAACGACTGGCCACGGCGATTAAGGAGCAGCTAACGGGCGAAGAAATTGTCCATCATACCGATTAGCCCACCCCTCAGTTCATAATAGTCTCCGGCAGAACGAAAAACACCGGAGCTCCGTTTGTAATCCACCATCGGTGCACGAATTTGGATTCCCTGCCCGGACCGGGCGTTAAGAGATTGATATAATTTCCGGAATGGTCTATCTTATTCGGTTATACCAGAACAAGGACTGCCTGTGATACCCGACATTCTGCCTTCGAAAATTCGTGAAATGCATGGGCTGGCCGGACCGCATTCGGTCAATCTCGGCTTGGGTCAGCCGGTGGTCGGGACGCCGGAAATCCTGGAGCGACTGGTACGAAAAGCCGTCTCGGAAGACGATCTGGGATATACCAGTTACGCCGGCATTCCGGACCTGCGGCGGGCCGTGGCCCGGGAGACCTGCGGACCCGAAGGTACCGAAGCACACGTCTCAATTACCGTCGGAACCACGGAGGCTTTTTTTGCCACCCTCCTGACTTTGCTGGAGCCGGGCGATGAGGTGTTGGTGCCGGATCCCGGATTCCTGCTCTATCAGGCGGTAACCAGGATCCTCGGCGGGACGACGGTTTATTATCCGGCGTATGCGGCCAACGGATTCCGGCTGCAGGTGGACGACATCGAGGCCCGGTTGACCGACCGTACCAAATTGGTCGTTATCAATTCTCCCAACAATCCCACCGGACAGATTATCCCGGAAGATGCACTCGACCGGCTGGGCCGGTTGGCGGACCAGCACGATTTTTATCTTCTGTCGGACGAGGTGTACCGGACCCTGACCTATGATACCACGGCTCCGTCTGCCTGGGGAAGGGGCGACCGTGTGCTGGTCCTGAACGGCGCCTCCAAGATGTTTGCCATGACCGGTTGGCGGCTGGGCTGGATTATCGGCCGGCCGGAGGTGATCGATCGCATAAACATCACGCATCACTACATGGTGGCCTGTGCGCCGGCCATCGCCCAGCGGGTGCTCCAGCGTTTATACGCGGATGGTGGTAAACTAGCACACCACCTGCGATCCGGGTTACAGGCCGAATTCGCGGCACGGCGGGAACTGCTGATCGCAGAGATCCGGAAGCAGTTGGGTTGGGAGTACGTGGAACCGGCCGGGGCACTGTATCTGATGCTGCGGATCCCGGATGAGATCACCGCATCCGGGGACTCCGAATGGGTGGCCAAAGATATGGTGCGCGAGCAGGACGTGATTACCATTCCCGGCAACGCCTTCGGAAGCCAGGGAGAGGGATATCTCCGGCTCTCGTTCGCCGTAACCGGGGAGACCATCCGGGAGGGGATCCGGCGGATAAAAAATTACGCCGAACACAGGATACCCGTATGAATCCTATCAGTTTAACGAAGGAGTTTATCCAAATACAGTCTCCGACGCCCGAGGAGGCGGAATTCACCCGGTATGTGGAGCAAGTGCTCAGGGAACTCGGGTGGCACGTGGAGCAACAGCCGGTGGAGGAGAACCGCTGGAACCTGTTCGCTACTCCGGCGGCGGACAGCCGGCCGGTAGTCGTATTCTGCGCCCATCTGGACACTGTGGCGCCTTACGTGGAATTACAGGAAGATGACGAATATATCTACGGCCGGGGCGCCTGCGATGACAAGGGTGTAATGGCTGCGATGATTACCGCGGCACTGCAGCTGGCGGACGAAGACCACCTCGGGATCGGGCTGCTATTCACGGTGGGCGAAGAGGTAGACAGTGTGGGCGCAAAAGCCGCCAATGAACATGCGCCGGATTCCATACGGTACACGCTCATCGGCGAACCCACCAACAATACCCTTATCGTGGGACAAAAAGGCATTTACCTGATCGATATTCAGACTGCCGGTACCTCAGCCCATTCCGCCTATCCGCACCTGGGGGAGTCGGCGGTAACCAAACTCCTGGATATCCTCGAAACCATCCGGACGGCCCAGCTGCCCGGCGATCCGGAACTGGGCGAGACCACGGTGAACATCAGCCGGCTTTCCGGAGGGGATCGATACAACGTGATTCCGGATGCCGCCGGCGCCGGTCTGCTGTTTCGGGTCACCACGTCTACCCGGGAAGTAGAGGGTATCGTCAGGGAAGCGGTGGGCGATCGCGGGTCCATTCGGGAGCTGAACCGGTCCGAGCCGCAGCGGATGGTCCGGATACCGGGTTACGAGCAGGGAGTAGTGGCGTTCGGGTCGGATGTGCCGTATCTCACCAACTGGGGCGAACGGTTGATGCTGGGGCCCGGCGATATCCACGATGCCCACACCGAACACGAGCGCATCAGTAAACACGCACTTCAGGAAGCAGTGGCTCATTATGTTCATATTGCGAAATACCTTGTGTCGCACTGAATGAATTTCCGGAGATCATATCCGGACGTCAGAACGGAGCAGGCCGGAGTAAACTCTCCGGATCATTTGTGGCGGGTGCGAAAACAATCGCTGGGAAGAGGTCCGGCGAGTATCTGGTATCGGAGGATCAGGATATTCCTTTGTGCCGCCGGGTTGATCTGGGCCACCGGTACCGCATTGGCGGATCACCCGGATCATTCCACTACCCTGGTTTTCCCCTCGAAATCCCATGCGCCCCTCCGGAAGGCTACACAGACCCATTTGTTCCTGGCAATCGGTCCCCGCACCCGGGTCAACAACCCGCAGGGGGTGGCGCTGACCAAGCTCGCCGTTCAGGATGATCCGGAGACGGACCAGGATGACGATGAATTAACGGTGTACGGGGTGAATGCCGGGAACAACGAAATCATCTACAATACCTCCCTGGTGAATATTGCTATTTACAGGGAAAAACCGGGAAAGCCCGGCAGCCTCTTCCATCCCCGGGGGATTACCGCGGATGCGGCAGGCGACGTGTACGTGGCGGATATGGGGCACAAGCGGGTGGTGAGATTATTTAATCGCCAGGGAAAACACCTGGAATATCAGTCAGCGAGCCGGCCAGACGATCCGGATTTCGTTCCCTTCGACCTCTCGCTGGCAGTAGACGGGACGGTGTTTGTATCCGACAGTGCCGGCGGCCGAGTCTGGCGGTGGCACCCGGATACCAATCAATGGGACATTATCCTGCAGAATCTGCAGCACCCGCTGGGGATTGTGACCTATGACGCCAAGGATCGCTGGACCCGGATGAAACCTTCGCAGTTCGGTGTGGTCGCCGACAACGGAAAAACAGTGGTTCTTGCCGATTACCGGGGAAATGTTCGGGCGCGCTATAAACCACAAGAAAAAAATGTCATGTTTCGTTATATTGCTGCCGACTACTTTAATAATTACTATGTCACGGATATGCTGAACGGCCGGGTAGTGAAAATTGACAGAAGGGGGCGATTCGTCGATAGTATCGGCACGGAAGGGAAAGGGGACTATCAATTCCTGAAGCCCCAGGGGATTGGTATCTGGAAACGGTTCGGGCAGGTGTGCGTCGCCGAATCCTATGCAGCACAATATTATCTGATTGGGACAGATATCAAGGAGCCCGGCTTCCGTTTTCATCCACCGGTTTTGCAGGTGGAGTTCACCCTGACAGAAGGAGCCCGGGTCTCGATCAGTCTCCGGAATGAACAGTCATCCGAAACCACGGAGATTCTCAGCGAGCAACGGTTGAGTCAGGGACATCATCTGGAACGCTGGCAGGTGACGGATGATTTCCCGGCCGGGGTGTACCATATCCTGATTGCCGCTTCTCCTGCCTATTCCTCCACGAAATACTTTACGGCCAGGGAACAGCTGACCTGGAATTATCAGACAGAGAAGGCGAAAACCCGATAACAATGAGGTAGGCATGAAAGAGCCTGAAGTCACATTAGATTTAGCAGTCGAGCACGGCCTGACCAAGGAAGAATTCGAAGAAATTCAACGGATTTTGGGACGTGCGCCGAACTACACCGAATTGGGCATTTTTTCGGTCATGTGGAGCGAGCATTGCAGCTACAAGAATTCGATTGCGGTGATTAAAGAGCTGCCCCGGGAAGGGGAGCAGCTGATGGCGGAACCGGGAGAAGAAAACGCCGGTCTGGTGGATATCGGGGATGGCCTGGCGGTCTCCTTCAAGATCGAGAGCCATAACCATCCGTCCGCTATCGAGCCGTACCAGGGGGCGGCAACCGGAGTGGGCGGGATTCTCCGGGACATTTTTTCCATGGGAGCGCGCCCGATTGCCTCGCTGAATTCGCTCCGGTTCGGTCCGTTAACCGACGAACGCAATCGGTATTTGTTTAAAAACGTGGTCAAGGGCATCGGCGATTACGGCAATTCGGTGGGGGTGCCGACGGTCGCCGGCGAGGTCGTATTCGACGAGGCGTACTCCGGGAATCCCCTGGTGAATGCGATGACGGTGGGGGTGGTCCGGCATGAGTATATTAAAAGTGCGATCGCGGAGGGGGAGGGAAATCTCGTGATGTTCTACGGCTCCGCCACCGGCCGGGACGGAATTCACGGCGCCACCTTCGCCTCCGAAGAGTTAACGGAAAAATCGGAAGAGCGTCGTCCGGCGGTCCAGGTGGGGGATCCCTTCGCCGAAAAGTCCATTCTGGAAGCCACGCTGGAACTGTCCAGGAAACCGTACACCGTGGGCATCCAGGATATGGGCGCGGCCGGGCTGACCTGCTGCACGACCGAAATGTCGGGTCGGACCGGGGCCGGAATGGACATCGAACTGGACCGGGTGCCCATGCGGGAACAGGAGATGATCCCGTATGAGGTCATGCTGTCCGAATCCCAGGAGCGCATGCTGGCCGTCATTAAGGCCGGATTCGAAGAAGAGGCCATGAAGATCTTCGAGAAATGGGATATTCCGTACGCCGTGCTGGGGACCGTGAATAACTCCGGCCGGGTGTCCATTCACTATGACGGAAAACTGGTGGCCAACGTCCCGGCCTGGAACCTGGTACTGGGAGGCGGTGCGCCTATTTATCAGCGGGAAGCCAAACGACCCGAATACCTGGATGCACTGCCGACCTATTCATTGGAGAGTGTGGAAGAGCCGAAAGATTACAGTGATGTGTTCCGCCGTCTCATCAGCCATCCCAATATTGCCAGCAAGCGCTGGGTGTTCGAGCAATATGACCAGAGCGTCCGTACCAATACGGCGGTCGGTCCGGGAGGCGATGCGGCGGTCATCCGCCTCAAGGGTACCAACAGGGCACTGGCGCTCACGGTGGATGGGAACGGGAAGTATGTCTATTTGAACCCGCGGAAGGGCGGCAAGATTGCCGTATCGGAAGCCGCCCGAAATGTGGCCTGTACCGGCGCCCGCCCCATTGCCATTACCAATTGTCTCAATTTCGGCAACCCGTATGACCCGGAGATCTATTACCAGTTTACCGAAGCCGTGGCCGGAGTCGGCAGCGCCTGTGAAATTTTGAACACTCCGGTGACCGGTGGGAATGTGAGCTTTTATAACGAGAGCCCCAATTCCGCCGTCTATCCCACACCGGTTATCGGGATGGTCGGATTACTCGACGATGTGAACCGCCATATGACCCACTATTTTAAAAACCAGAATGATTTCATCATGATTATGGGCACGCTCAAGGGCGATTTGGGCGGCAGTACCTATCTGCAACTGGTGCAGGGAAAACTGGTGGGGGATACGCCCGACATCGATCTGGACTTTGAGCAGCGGGTCCAAATGGCATTAATCGAGGCTATCGAGAAAAAGATCATCAACTCCGCCCATGACGTTTCCGACGGGGGATTGGCCGTCACCATCGCGGAAAGTTGTATCGGGAATCCCGACGGCCCCCTGGGGGCGGACATCCATGTGCACCGGAAACTGCGCGATGATGAACTGATGTTCTCGGAAAATCAGTCGCTCATCGTGGTGAGTTTGCCGGAGAACCATCTGCTGGATATCGAGCGGATTGCTTCTCAGTACAATGTACCCTGTACGACCATCGGAAGAGTGCGCGGCGATCGGTTTACCTTCAACGATAAAATTGACGTCAGTGTTCAGGACATGGCACAGTGGTATGAAGCGACCATCCCGTCCTTCATGGAGCAACCTGTGGCCATAAGCGAAGAGGAGGATTCATGAGTAATATCGAGGTTCCTGTCGACGGCCCCGGCATCGATCCATATACCAAGGCACTGGAATCCATCTATTGTGTCGGCCAAAATTACCTGCGGCATATCCAGGAGCTCCAGAATAAAATTCCGGATGCCCCGGTGATTTTCACCAAGCCGGTGTCAGCGGTGTCGTTCTCCGACACTGATCTGGAATTCCCGGTTGAAAAAGGCGCAGTCCACCATGAAGTGGAACTGGTTTTTTTACTGGGGAAGACCGGCCGGCACATCGATAAACGGGACGCCTGGGATTACGTGGAAGCCTATTCTGTCGGCATCGATTTTACATTGCGGGATCTTCAGACCGATCTCCGGGAAAAAGGCTTACCCTGGCTGCTCTCCAAGGGATTCGACCACTCGGCGGCACTGGCGGACTTCATTGCATTTTCGGATCCGAACGCTCTGGAAGACATCCGCTTTTGGCTGGATCTGAACGGCAAACGCCGGCAGGAGGGGACGCCCGATGACATGGTCTTCGACGTGCCGACCATTCTGGCTTTTCTCTCCCGTACCATCACGCTGCGAGAGGGAGATCTGCTGTTTACCGGCACCCCGGCAGGGGTGGGATCCGTCAAGAGCGGAGATGAAGTGACCATCGGTATCGAGGGTACACTTGAAGAAACGTTCCATATTGCATAAGAGAATCGCCGGGATGAGGATCGTCCACCGGCTGGCCGGGATTCTGTGCTTAGGGTTCCTCGCAACCGCACCACTTGGCGCCCAGACACACGAATGGACGAATATCCAACCGGTCGATTCCGGCGGCAACGGACCGCAAATCCGCCGGATTATCCGGGACCTCCGGTATCCGGTGTTGGGATCATCCGATTCCATCCGGGTGGATTCCTTTATCCAGGGTTCTCACCTGACTCTCCTGTGGTACTTTGCGGCCTGGTGCTGGAACTGCAACCAGGAAATACCCCTGCTGCAAAAAATGTTCAGCCAATATCATTCGAAGGGATTCAATATTCTGGGGATCGGAGTCTATTCCCCGGAGAAGGACCTGGAGGCATTCCGGGATGCCCATGACATTACCTTCCCTGTTGTGGTGGGGCCCAGCCGCCTGAAGGATCCGGAGACCCGGCAACAAACCTACCATTATACCTTGCGGAAACTGGCCGGCGACCAGCGCACCTGGGGCACGCCGTTGAATCTCTGGATCACTAACGGGGAAAGAGGAACACCGGCAATGTATATCGCTGCCGGGGAAATTCATCCGGAGGAATTACAGCATTTTCTGGAGGCTCATCTGCCGTAACCGAAGCGTTCGGATTGACGGCCGCCTTCTTTTTCAATCTTTGCATGGGTAATATTGCTACCGGGTAACAAAGGGCGTAGATAATTTATCGCAAAATCCGGTGTGTTTTTCCGGACGCCCCACCTGCGAATACGCATCGATAAACGATTACGGTATTCACCACTGGAGATGGTTATGAAACAGACGGCACCGCGCCGGCAGCGGATCGGAAGTTTTTTCGGGATTTGGCTTCTCAGCATTGTTCTGAGTGTTCCGGCACAGGTTGTATTGGGCAATCACGTCATCAGCAACTGGCAAATCCGGGCGGCCGGAAATGCCGGGAGCGGAGGGCCGGAGATCTCCCGCGTCAATTATGATGCCGGCGAGTGGTACCGGGCGAAGGATGCCTCCACTGTCCTGGCAGCTCTGGTAGCGAATGGCGTCTACCCCGATCCGTATTACGGCACTAATCTGGCGACCATTCCCGGCTACCGGCCCGGCAGTTGGCAAACGCTGGATATGCCCGAGGACAGTCCGTTCAATGTCCACTGGTGGTACCGGTCCGAATTTGAAATCCCCGCTGAGTACGTCGGAAAGCATATTTATTTGTCACTTCACGGGATCAATTATAAAGCGAATGTCTGGATGAATGGCCGGTCCGTGGCGGATTCGACCGGGGTGGAAGGTCCCTACCGGTCATTTGAACTCGACGTTACACCGTATGCCGTGCCGGGCGAACAGAACGCCGTCGCCCTGGAGATTGTGCCGCCCCGGGGCCGGGATCTCTCGATCCGCTGGATGCAGGGCACCCGGACACCACCGGATAAAGACACGGGCATTTGGTATGATGTCCGGCTGAGCACCGGCGGCCCCGTCCATCTGGAGAAACCCCACGTGATAACTGATCTGAATTTACCCTCCGCGGATACGGCAACCCTCACCATCTCCGGGACGGTGCGTAATAAGACCGCCCGGACGGTTCGGGGAGTTTTATACGGGACAATCAGCCCTGTTAATAATGTGCAACAGGGAGGGAATTCGGAAGGAGGCAGTGGTAAAATCACCTATTCGCAGGACATCCGGTTAACAAAGGGACAGAGTCTCCGGCTTACCAAACAGCTGGAAATAGTTGATCCGCAGCTCTGGTGGCCGGTGGACGTAGGGCGCCAGAATTTATACGACCTGATCCTGGAAATCAGGACGGAGGCAGGAACGCTGTCGGAACGGGATACCGTGCGATTCGGCATTCGTGAAGTCTCCGCGGGGCTGGAAACCCATAACGGCAGAAGAGTCATGGTCTACCGGATTAACGGAAAACGCATATTGATCCGGGGAGGGGACTGGACCGAGACCATGATGATGGAAACGTCCTCCGCCAGAGAAGAGGCCGCCATCAGGTACGCGAAAAACATGCATCTGAATACGCTGCGGCTGGAAAGTTTCTGGGGCTCCAATCACTTTTTCGAGCTGGCTGATAAGTACGGCATTCTGATTTTTAACGGATTGAATTGTTGTTCCATTTGGGAGCGATGGGCTCAATGGACGGAACACACGGCGGATGTAGCGGTGGCCAGCCTCCGGGATCAGGTCATCCGGCTGCGCAATCACCCCTGTATCATGAGCTGGGATCTGGGCAGCGATCGGTACCCGCCGCTTGAAATCGAACGCCGGTATATCGACGTAGTGCACACCTACGATCCGGGAACCCCGTACATCCCGGCCATGACCGGGAGAACGAGTAATATTTATGGGTATACCGGAGAGAGTTCTCGTCCGCGGCGGCATGCGTACCCGTACCAATGGTACAGAATGGAGGGATTCAACTGGGAATCGGGCGGCGTCGGCGCCGAGCAGATTCCGCCAATCGAAAGCATGCGAACAATGATGCCGGCCTACGATCTGTGGCCCATCAGCGGATCGTGGAATATCCGGTTATGGCAGGCCGGCACCACGTATTATCCGGAAAGCCGACAGGCTTTTTATGACCGGTATGGAAAACCGGGTGATTTAGAGTCCTACTGTGTAACATCCCAGCCCTGGCAATACGAATCCAACAGAGCCGTGTATGAAGCGACTGCCAGAAGGAAATATGTCACCAGCGGAAATTTGAAGTATCGTTTCAATACCGGGTGGCCCGCGCTCTGTTTTCAGTTTTACGATTATTATCTGCGGCCGAACGGCGCGTTTTTCGGCGCGCAAAAAGCCTGTGAACCGCTTCACGTGCAGTACGCCTATGACGACCATGCCATTTACGTGGTGAACAGTTACTATCGATCGTTCGACAAGTTACGGGTCACCGCCACCCTGTTGAATTTTGGCATGACCGAACAATATCACAAAACCGCCGTGCTCGGTATCGGACCCGATGGCGTGAAACAAGCCTTTCCTCTCCCAGCCATTGGGGATTTGTCGGATACCTATTTTCTCTCTCTGAAAATGGCGGATGAGAAGGGAAAACAAGTCAGCCGGAATTTTTACTGGCTTTCGGCATCCGGTGACTCCCTGGCGGATTTTCGTCATCTGGACGCTCTCCCGACGGTTGATTTGCAGGTACAACCGAGGCTGGTGCCGAGCGGCCGGAATTATCAGGCCGAGATCGCTGTAAAAAATCCATCCGACGCACTGGCCTTTTTTATCAATCCGACTATTATCAAAGGATTACACGGAACCGAGGTGCTGCCGGTCTACTGGGAGACGAATGATTTCAGCCTTTTGCCGCATGACAGCATCACCGTGACCGCAGTGTTCGACCGGAGTCTGCTGGACGGAAAAGAGCCACATTTGATGCTGGAGGGCTGGAATATTCAGCCGGCGGAATATTCCCTGAATGGGTCTCACCGGGAGGTAACCCCGCCCCTTATGTACAGTGGATTTTTCGCGCCGGCCCGGATAGGAGCCGACCGGCGATTCGAAGTGAGTATTACAGTGACCAACGGCGGGAAGACCGGCGAAGGGATTTTAAAGACCCGGCAGTATCTCTATATTGACGGGCACCCCCAGGGATACAGGCGGATTGCCCTGGCTCCGGGTGAGCGCACAAAATTAATGTGGCCGTACGTCCGGATTTCCAATCCAGGAAAGCATACGGTTACCATCGGATCGCACCCGGCGGTTCCGGTCATGGTGGAGAAGGCCGATCATTTCTGGCCGATCCAGGAGAGCAAGTAATTCCTAACAGATGACTCCAAATCATCCTCAATGGTTCTTTGATTCCTGGTCAATCTATCGAATATCGATAATGACGGAGCACTTGGTTGTTCGATAGGGCATTTGCCAATACCTACCTCCTCTGAAAATTATCCCTCATTCTATCCGTTTTAGCACCTTGTCCAATCACTCCCGCATGATTGAGACCTACTGTTGAAATTAGAAAATTGTTGAAGGATCCTTGATGACCATAAATTTTCTGGAAGAAGGTGACCGAAAACAGTGACGGCTCTATCGAAACAGTTATGTTTCGCTTGATAATAAAGTGAAAGGTATGTATATTAATACGAAATGAAATAAAACCTATTATGTCATTATCCAATAAAAGAAATAATAATTTTCGGTCATTATAAGACATACCTTCAAGGGATAAGAAGGCTGAAAGTCTGAAACAGAATGGTGCCTATTAGTATACAGGAAATTGCATCAGTAATGCCCATGAAATAACGAGGCTGCTTTTGTCCTTTCAGTGTTGTGGAAGCTCTGAATCCACCCTAAACAGGATTAAGGCATCAGAAAGGTCGGGGTGGGTATTGGAACAATTATTCTGGGTTATATTTGATTGAAAATCATTTAGCATAGTGCGGAGCATTTTGCATGGGAAATAACAATAAAAGTAAATCTACAGTCGATCGGCGGAATGAAATCCTGAAAAGACTCCAGGAGCATGGGAAGGTGAAAGTTGAGAATCTGAGTAAATCTTTTAGTGTTTCTTCAGTTACAATACGTAATGATTTGGAGTTTTTGGAAGAAAAAGGGATTATCCATCGAATTTATGGTGGCGCGTTACTTCGCGAGGTAGTTTCACATGATAAGGAGCTGGATGAAAAACAGAAATTGCATGCGGAGGAAAAAAAACGCATTGGTCAGGCGGCAGCCGATATGATCGTGGATGGGGAATCGATTGTTCTCGATTCAGGAACCACTACTCTGGCAATTGCTGAATCTATCAAGGATAAACACGATTTGACCGTGATGACCAACGCCATAAATATTGCCGTGGAATTAGCCGGATTGGAGAATATTACTGTCATGCTGACCGGCGGCACTCTACGCAAAAAATCTTATTCATTAGTAGGTCCTGAAGCAGAGTCAGCTATCCAAAAATATTATTTTGACAAATTTTTCCTTGCGGTGGATGGATTTGATATGAACCATGTACTGACTACCCCGAATCCTCTGGAAGCTCGATTAAATCGTCTCATGATAGACCAATCCCAGGAAGTCATCGTGGTAACTGATTCCAGTAAGTTTGGCCGGAGGAGTTTTTCGGTGATCTGCGATGTGAGTGAAATTGACACTGTTATCACTGATAAAGGGATCGGTGAATCTTATCGAAACGAAACAAAAAACAAAAATGTTAACGTAATTATTGTGTAGTTGGTTTGATATAATAGGTTTGACAAGGAAGGATTGATACATGGCAAATCACACTTTACAGGAGATTTTGTCTCAACCGGCTGCCTGGGAAACCGTCATTACAATGATGGAGAACGAAACCGGAGATTCAAAAAAGTATCCGAACGGGTACACTACGGATGGACATCAAACTGCACAGGCGATTTTTATCGGATGTGGAACTTCATTTTATCTGGCCCAGAGTGCAGCATCCATTTATTCTAAAATTACCGATGTGCCCTCCCGGGCTGCACCAGCCTCAGAAGTGTTCCTCTTCCCCGACTCTCTTTTTGCGGGGGAGCCTGAGCGCTATCAGCCGTTTCTGATATCCAGATCCGGAGAAACTACTGAGGTGCTCTGGGCGGCAAAATATATCCATGAGCACTATGGTATTTATGTCAATGGCATTACGTGCCGCCCTGGGAGTGAACTGCTAGGTTTAGCCGACCATAGCTTTATTATTCCTGCCGCGGATGAAAAAAGTGTTGTAATGACTCGGTCTTTTTCGAGTATGCTTCTGTTAATCCAATATCTGGCTTCACTCAATTCTGAAGATAGAGAATTCCGTGGGGAGCTACATAAACTACCGGAAATCGGCAGTTCGCTCATCAAGAAATATAAAGATCTCCCGGATGCAATCGTGAATGAGAAAGAGATCCTGCATTATGTTTACTTAGGGCAGGGACCGTTTTATGGATTGGCAAATGAGTCCATGCTCAAGGTAAAAGAAATGTCACTCTCAAGTTCACAGGCGTACCATACATTAGAGTTTCGACATGGACCGAAATCGATGATAAATGAGAATATGCTGGTGACATTCTTATTCTCGGAGATGGGCTTCGAGTCGGAAATCAATGTATTGAAAGAAGTGAAGAAACTGGGCGCAAGAACTCTTTCAATTTGTGAGGAAGCAGATAGTGTGATCACAGAGTATTCTGACTATGTGGTCGAGTTAAATTCCGGTTTGAGTGATTATGCCCGTCTTATTCTGTACATGCCTGTTACTCAACTGTTAGGATTTAACGCAGCGACGGCAAAAAAAATGGATCCGGATGCCCCTGCAAATTTAAGCCAGGTCGTAACACTCTAATTCCCTCAATACATGGTTGAGACCGAAAGGTGAGACATGAAGGATCTGGATATTGTTGTAGTTGGTGAGTTAAACGCGGATTTGATTCTGCAAGATATCCCGTCCTTTCCTGAGTTAGGAAAAGAGAAACTGGCCAATGAGATGAGTTTAACCATGGGTAGTGCCTCGGCTATACTTTCCACGAACATAGCCCGGCTGGGATTGAGAGTGGGTTTCCTCGGAAAACTGGGAAAAGATAGACTGGGTGAAGTGGTATTGGAAACGCTGAGCGCACGGGGAGTGGACCTGAGCGGTATTATTCTCGATGAGACCGCTCAGACTGGGATAACGGTGGTTCTATCCTATCCGGATGATTACGCGATGGTGACCCATATGGGTGCAATGGCCAAGTATACGATAGAAGAAGTAGATTTTGATTACATAAAACGAGCCAGCCATTTACATCTCTCTTCCATCTATTTACAACCGGGGCTTCAAACCGGCACTACAGAATTATTCCGCAAGGCTAAAAAGATGGGGTTAACCACCTCCCTGGACCCCGGTTGGGATCCATCCGAAGAATGGGATGATGAAATATTTAACACTCTCCGGCTTGTGGATGTTCTCCTGCCGAATGAACAGGAAGCGCTGTATCTCACTAAAACTGATACTGTTTCGGAAGCGCTGGATGAGTTAAGTAAGTTCTCCGAGACCGTGGTGATAACCCGGGGCAGCCAGGGCATCCTCTGTTCTCATCAGGGAGAAATAATTCAGTCAAAAGTGTATCCTGTGGAGCCCAAAGATACCACCGGTGCCGGCGATAGTTTCAATGCCGGGTTTTTATATCGATGGATCCGCGGGGGGGAAATTCATGACGCTATCAGATACGGAAGCGCATGCGGAGCCATTGCGACCACCCGCCTCGGAGGAAGTACTGCCTCTCCATCACTGACGGAACTGGAAGAGTTCTTATCTGCTCATCAGGAGGATATTTTTAAGAGATAAAATTGCTTACAAAACTAAGGTTCTTTTAATTCCGATAAAACTTTATGAATCCTGATCCCCTAAGAATGTTGGTAGATCACCAGAATGCCGGGAAATCAACCGGTATTTACTCGATATGCTCGTCCAACCGGTATGTCATAGAAGCAGCTTTATTACAGGCAAAGGCTGACAGCAGCGCTGTACTCATCGAACCGACCGTGAACCAGGTGAATCAATTCGGCGGATATACCGGAATGACACCCGGACAATTTATTTCCAAAGTTCGGAAAATAGCCAGAGATATGGATTTTCCCTTTACCCGCGTTATTTTTGGCGGTGATCATCTCGGCCCCAATCCTTGGAAAAATGAACCCGTCGAGTCAGCCATGGCGAAATCTGCTATCCTGGTAAAGGACTATGTGGAAAATGGCTTTAAAAAGATCCATCTGGACACGAGTGTTCGATGTGCGGACGATTCAGGTGATCCGCGGGCGCCAATGGATGATGAACTTGTTGCGGAACGGGCGGCTCGATTGTGTCAAATTGTTGAGGAAACTCATCAGCGGGTACGTAGCCATGAGATTCCACCCGTCTATGTGATTGGGACCGAAGTCCCGATTCCCGGTGGCGCGACCGGGGTACAGGATGAGATCATCCCGACTGGCAGAACGTCCATTCAAAAAACAATCGAAATTACCAAACAGACTTTTCTGGATAGGGATTTAGAAGATGCCTGGGATCGGGTAATTGCTGTGGTGGTACAACCAGGGGTGGAATTCGGGGATTCTGCCGTTCATGAGTATAACCGCAGTAAAACCAAAGATTTGGTAAAATTTATCGAACGAATGAGGGGAATGGTTTTTGAGGCCCATTCTACCGATTACCAAACTGAATCAAAACTCCGGGAGCTGGTGGAGGATCATTTTGCCATCCTTAAAGTTGGCCCTTGGCTTACCTTTGCCTTCCGGGAGGCTATCTTTGCCCTTGCCATGATGGAAGAAGAATGGTTGGGGCCGAAGAAAGGGGTGGCCTTATCAGGAATTCGGGCGGCTCTGGAAAGGGTGATGTTGGAAAATACACGTTACTGGGAGAAGCATTATCAGGGGAATCACTTGGAACGGCAGTTCGCACGGAAGTACAGTTATAGTGATCGTGCGCGGTATTACTGGCAAAATAATAGAGTGCAACAATCTTTGGAAAGATTGTTTGATAACTTGTCATCCCATGTGTTGCCCAATACACTATTGAGTCAGTTTTTACCCAACCAATACGAAGCGATCCGAAGTGGAAGCATTACCAGCATACCAATGGAGCTGGTGCACCACAAAATTCTGGAAGTTACTAAAAAATATTCAAGCGCAACTCAGTTTAAGACTTTATTTCGGTAGGGTGGAGCGAAGAGAGTGGGGTTCTTCTGGGATATCGGGTGTAGAAGAACGACAATTGGTGAACCCGAACTCATAATCGTTATCTGAAAAGGAGGGTTTGGTGAAAGGTTCTAAACTCTGGCTAGTTTTTGCTGTTGTCACCACAACGTTCTGGGGGGTGTGGGGAGCACTGATTGAAATGCCCGAAAAAGCGGGGTTTCCCGCAACCCTGGGTTATACCGTTTGGGCGCTGACCATGATACCGCCTGCGTTGGTTGCGCTCAGGATCATTAACTGGAAGCTAGAATATGATGGTCGCTCCATAGCGTTAGGTGCCGCGATTGGATTTTTAGGTGCTGGTGGTCAGCTGATTTTATTTCAGGCGCTCCGATCCGGGCCGGCCTATTTGGTTTTCCCTTTCATTTCATTGTCGCCGCTTGTTACCATCCTGCTGGCTTATTGGATTTTGAAAGAGCGTACCGGCATCCGAGGGTGGTTTGGTATTGTGATTGCCCTGGTTGCGATTCCACTTTTGTCCTATCAGGAGCCGGGAGCCAGCACCGGACGGGGTTATTTCTGGATTATTCTGGCGCTGCTGGTGTTTCTCGCTTGGGGGATCCAGGCGTTTATCATGCGCTTTGCCAATGAAACAATGAAAGCAGAGAGTATATTTTTCTATATGATGATTACCGCCCTTGTACTGATCCCCTTCGCCCTCCTCATGACAGATTTTTCACAACCGATTAACTGGGGATTTCGTGGCCCGTATCTGGCAGCCATGATCCAGATACTGAATTCCATCGGGGCACTTTGTCTGGTGTATGCATTCCGATTCGGCAAGGCGATCATCGTCTCCCCCATGACTAATGCCCTGGCTCCGGTCCTGACGGTCATTATTTCGCTGGCTATCTACATGGTAATTCCCCATCCGGTGATTATTGCCGGTATGATACTGGCGGTGCTCGCCGCCTTCTTGATGGCGATAGAAGAGGAATCCGACGTGGAACCAAGTAATGAAGTCAAGAAGATGGAACAAGGTATTTCCTGATCCCGGACTACCAGGCTTTTCAATAACATCCGAACGAGATACCCGGACATCGTCCTTGGGTGATTGCCTGCGCCCATGATAAAGATTCGATCGATCATTCAACATTGTGATGGCGGCAACCCCGGGGGTTATAAAACTACATCGATACTTCGACAGACCGTAAAATGAATCCACAATTTTAACCCAAGCAGTAAAACAAAACTTATTTCAGAACTGTGAAAGAAGGTAAGCGAAAGCAAAAAATTCTACTTGACAAAACAGTGAAAGTATACTATACTGAAACTACAACATAATAAAAGATGCTTAATATCTATTTGCTATCCATTTTCACTTTGAGAACAAAGGCTAACTTTTCATAAGACATGAGAAGATAGGAAGAAAAAGGCACTTTAGCTGCTCCATATTTTGACAGATGGGTTAACCTGAAATCAACTCTGTTCCGCCTTTCGGTTAGCAATTATTTGCTCCTTCCCGCTACTGATTTCGAATCACTCATCTTTTTCACAGCTTATTTCAAGGAATAAACGGACCACCTCTTACTATTCTTCTTCAAAGAATGGTGGGTTCACTTGCCGAGTTTTTGTCGGGCGGTGTGGATAATTAGAAGAGGTCCTTCTCCTGCAATTGGCGGGATAAAGCTGGAAAATCACAGAATGGGTGGAAGTTCAATGGGAAAAACGCTCTCTAAAAAAACGGGCCGGGTTAGTCGATGGTGTATGGCCATGCTGTTGTCCTTGTTCCTCTGGCAGTCGTGTGCCGGTGACAGAACAGCGGCCGTTATCCGGTCAGGAGATCTTCGACTTGAATTCGATTCCCGGTTATATAGCCGGGTGGTTTTCTCCGCCGACAACCTACCGTTGACACTCAGCGTCTACGCCCCATCTGAGTTCATTGAGACAGAGGACGGGCAGATCGACAGTTTTGCATTCGACAAGGTTGAGCAGGAAAACATTAGCGATAGCATTGGACAGGGCAAAAAATACCTCATTTCCGGAAAGAATGCAGACTTAACAAAAACAATTGAAATCACGGTGTATGACGATTTTCCTGACATGGCAATCTACCGGGTAAGGTATGTCAATAACGGAGATAGTCCCATAACCCTGCAGAAATGGACGAATCATCATTACGTAATAGAGGCTCGGGATACACTTTCGGAGACCGATCAACCTCCATTTTGGACGTTTCAGGATGCGTCCTATTCGTCTCGTCCGGATTGGGTGTTGCCAATCGAGGAAGGATTTTCACAGCAGAATTATATGGGGATGAATGCCTCGGATTATGGTGGAGGAACACCGGTGGTTGATATCTGGACCCGGCAGGCGGGGATAGCTGTTGGGCATATCGAGCTCACACCCAAACTGGTGTCACTCCCGGTTGAAATGCAAACGCAAAATGAGGCATCCATCGGAATCACCTACCAAATCGATTCCATCCTGCAACCCGGGGAGGACTTGTCAACCTTTCATACCTTCGTGTTGCCTCATCGAGGCGATTATTTCCACAGTCTGGAGGAGTATCGACGTCTGATGATCGATCGGGGAATCCAATTTAAAAAGATACCGGAAACCTCGTATGAAACCATCTGGTGTGCCTGGGGATACGGCCGCGATTTTACCATTGACCAAATCGCTGCTTCACTACCGAAAGTCAAGGCCATGGGGTACGACTGGGCGGTATTGGATGACGGATGGCAAGTTGCCGAGGGGGATTGGAGTCCAAAGCATTCTCACTTTCCCAATGGTGAAGAATCGATGAAAGCGCTCGTCGATCAAATTCATGGAGAGGGGTTAAAAGCAAAACTCTGGTGGGCTCCGCTGGCAGTAGATCCGGGAACTGATCTCATCCGGGAACATCCTGAATATCTGCTTCTGGATAAAGATGGCGAGAAGCGACACATTTCCTGGTGGAATGCCTATTATCTCGACCCTGCTGTACCTGAGGTACAGGAATATACCAGGGAGCTTGTGGAAAAGATTTTGAAGGATTGGGATTGGGATGGGTTAAAAATCGATGGCCAACATTTGAATGGTGTGCCGCCGTGCTATAATCCGGCCCATCATCACGCCAGGCCGGAAGAATCCGTAGAAGCCTTGCCGAAGTTTTTCCAGATGATCTACGAAACCGCTCTTCGGATCAAACCGGATGCAGTCGTTGAGATATGTCCGTGTGGTACCGGGTATTCCTTTTATACCATGCCCTTTATGAATCAATCGGTCGCTTCGGATCCTCGCAGTTCGTGGCAGATCAGATTGAAGGGGAAGACCTTCAAAGCGCTCATGGGACCCTCCGCGCCTTATTATGGGGATCATGTGGAGCTCAGTGATGGCCGCGAGGATTTCGCCTCAACCGTGGGTATAGGTGGAGTGATCGGCACGAAGTTCACCTGGAAACCCAATTCCCGGCGGGATTCAACATATTTCCTCACACCTGCCAGAGAACAAAAATGGAAAAAGTGGCTGCAGATATATCGTGATCAAATGTTGCCAACCGGAACCTATTTGGGAAATTTATACGATATCGGATTTGACGCTCCGGAAACCCATGTTGTCCGAAAAGACGATCGTCTTTACTACGCCTTCTATGCTCAGCATTGGAATGGCAGTCTTGAACTCCGGGGATTAAAAAACCAGAATTATCGTGTGTATGACTATGTCAATGATCGGGATTACGGTATTGTGAGCGGCCCTACCGGTTCGCTAGATGCAGATTTTAACACCTTCCTGTTGGTAGTTGCCACGCCACAATGAAAGTGAAGCAACGGTAAGAAAAGCGCATGCCGTTCGAAACAAGGGAACAATTTCTCAACAATCGACCTGAGGGCAATGCCATCCATAAGGAAACGGGAAAATCGATGGGGCTAACAACGGTTGTTTTCGTTCCTGTGCTTCGTCAGGGGGTAGTGATAGAATCCATGGCGACGAAAGAACTCCCTGCGCGACGGAATATGGATATAACCCATTCTCTTCGGCTACTCTTCCAACGGAGAAGCGCATTCAGTCTTAAGCAAAACAACGCATCGCTAAACGAACACAGAAGCCAAGGCGTGATGCCTTCACCTGACGAGATAACTTCTGGTATAATTATTAACTCACAGAACCATAAGCATAACCATCATAAGCATAACCATAAGGAGTAGAGTTATGTCTCAGTTGCGTCATTTTGATGCTAAAAGATACCTTGTCCCGATTATTCTGGGGTTCTTATTGCTTGCCCGCGTTGCCCCGGGACAGACAACCGGTAAAATTGCGGGTACCGTGACGGATGCGGAAACCGGCAATCCATTACCAGGAGTGAATATTCTGTTGGAAGGAACGGAACAGGGTGCTGCCACCGATGAAAGTGGAGATTATTTCATCATCAGAATCCAACCGGGCGTCTATTCGGTCACTGCTTCAATGATTGGATATCAAGCAGTTACCAAGACGGATGTTCGGGTCAGTGTTGATCATACCACCCGGATTGATTTTGCATTACAGACTTCCGTGATAGCCGGTCAGGCTATCACAATTGAGGCTGAAAGAGAAGTCATTTCCATGGATAAATCCTCCAGCATTGAGGTGACCACACCGGATGAAATCGACCAGATTCCCTTAGCCACAGATATCAATGAAGTTATCAGCTTGCAGGCCGGAATGGATGGTTTGTCGGTTCGTGGCGGCAGTCTGGACCAGACGCAATTTATGGTCGATGGCTTAATAATGGTTGATAACCGCGCAAATGAGCCCCTGACGCAGGTTAATTTAAGTTCGGTACAGGAAATTTCGGTGATCAAAGGTGGTTTCAATGCCGAATATGGCAACGTTCGTTCAGGACTTATTAACGTGGTCACCAAAGAAGGCAATGCCAGCCGCTATACGGGTTCTGTGGATTTCCAATATGCGCCTCCCCATTATAAACATCTCGGCCCTTCTCTGTTTAGTCCGGATAATTACTATCTGAAGCCATACCTTGATCCGGCCGTTATGTGGGAAGGCACCAATAATGGTGCATGGGACGAAGAAATGCAGAATTCATATCCGAGTTTTGCCGGTTGGAACAGCGTGGCCGAAGATCGTGCCCAAACACCGGAAGAAGCCCGGGACCAGTTTCTCTGGTTACATCGTGCAGACGGGGCGGACCAGCTGGCGCCGGCAGGCTATGACGGGTCGCCACGTGCTGGTCAGTATGGAAATCAACCAGACTGGCAGATCGATGCCAGTTTTGGCGGACCGGTGCCGGTGGTCAGCAAGGCAATGGGGGATTTACGTTTCTTCGCATCTCACCGGACAAACTGGGAAGCCTTCGGATTACCGGTAGTAAGAGATTACTACAAAGAATCGAATTCTTTGCTGAAACTGACATCGAATGTGACTCCCTCGATGAAGTTATCATTGGAGGGTAATTACGGGGAAGTCAATTCCGTTTCGCGGGCGGTGGATTCCCCGAATGGGAATAATGATTTTGTGAGAAGTGGCGAGGATATATTTAATGCCGATATCGCGACGGGCCTGGCGTATGATCACCGGGCTGGAGCAAATCTGTACTGGCCGGAATCACTCGCCCCCTTCGACATCTATCGCACAATGCAGGGCATTTCACTGGATCACACTCTGAGTTCAAACACCTTCTACAGCCTGCGGATTACCCATATCGGAGTGCAGAATTCCGCCAGAGGGCCTGCTTCCTGGCGGGATACCTCCGCAGTACGATCGTTCGGGGGGCTTACTGTGGATGAATCGCCCTATGGTTTCTGGTGGGAGGGCGGCTACCAGGAAATGACCGACGGTATGTTGTATGCCGCGATCGGAGCCGGGGTTCGTGATACTTCCCAAGTGAATACCCTTAACGTCAAGTTCGATCTCACCAGCCAGATTAATAAATACAGCCAGATCAAGATTGGTCTCCTGTATAACTATGATGATTTGAATACTCACTATGGTAAGGTGAGCCAATATACAGCGGGTGGCGATAACTGGCAGAGTGAATGGCGTTACTATCCGTCTCGTATTGGCGCGTATGTGCAGAATAAATTGGAATTTGAAGGCATGATAGCAAACTTCGGTGTGCGTCTTGATTACAACCAGCCGAATACAGATTGGTATACGGCAGATCGATATTCACAATATTTCCGGAAACCGTATAAAGATGTGTTCACAGAAGTAGCTCCGAAGGAAGAAACGAAAAGCCAGCTGGCCATTAGCCCCAGGCTTGGTATTTCACATCCCATTGGAGCGAATTCCAAACTCTACTTTAACTATGGTCATTTCTATTCTATGCCCCGATCCGAGGACATGTACGGAATAGGGTACGGTTCCCAGGCAGCAGGTATTGATTTTCTGGGTAATCCCTCGGCGGAAATGCCCAAAACCATCGCCTATGAACTGGGGTTCGAACAGAGTATCGCGGATGTATTTTTGGTGCATGCCTCGGGGTACTATAAAGACGTGACCAGGCAGACCGGCGAAGTAGCATATACCAATTACGATGGAAGCGTTGATTACGCAACCATCGAGAACAATAATTATGAGGATATTCGGGGATTTGAATTCCGGCTGGAGAAACGATACGGACAATGGATAAGTGGATGGGTTAACTATAATTACATGGTCTCTACGGCGGGATATATTGGTCGGGAACACTACTTTCAGGATCCGGCCCGCCAACAGCTCGAGGGTCTGCAAAATCCTTATATGGAAATACCACTCGCCCGACCCATTGCCCGGGCAAATTTCCGATTCCACATACCCGCTAATTGGGGGCCCAGTGTGGGGGGGATCAAACCGATGAGCAATTTGAATTTGAGTCTCCTCTTCTACTGGCGAGCCGGACGCTATCAGACCTGGGATCCACTTGAAACCTATAAATTACAGGATAATCTGCATTGGGCACCCCAGTATAGTTTCGACGCCAGACTGAGCAAACGGTTCGAATTTCGAAGCACGGATGTGACCCTTTATATGGATATACGGAACCTGTTTAATAATAAGTATATCAGTAGCCAGGGATTCGCAGATGGTCAGGACAGCAGAGCTTACCTGGAGTCGTTGCATCTGCCCCTTTACGCAGGTGAAGATTATCAGGCAGCGGGATATACACCCGGGAATGATCGCCCCGGGGATATGAGGAGTAAAGATAAATCGTACATCGACATGCCGAATAGACAATTTTTAACCTTCCTAAATCCGCGGACTTTCATATTCGGCTTACGATTGAATTTGTAATCAACCCTAAATGAAAGTTCTCATTCACCAGGATTCTGAGAAAGGGAATTATAATGAAACGAGTGCCGTCACCAGTAAAAGTTCTATTATTCACAGTACTGATATTCATAATATCAACCGTGCATGCCGGGGTTTTCAAATGGATTCGGGTTGGAAACTATCAAACGAAAGTGGTCGACTCGGGAGATCAAGGCGAATCGTCCGGCGAAGGAACCTTCGCATATTATTACATCCATAACTTCACCTATTCCATGGTCGATCATGCGGGATTCCAAATCGGAGTCCGTGATTGGACCGATGAAAATAACAAGACGTGGGATGTAAAAATCTCTGGCGCCGGACATGGTTCCGCAGATGAGTTGCACAATACCATCCCGGTGGAGGATGATGAGGGCGTAACGGTGCGGAGATATTACCGATACCAACCTCCAAGTATTCTTGTGGATGGCCTGCCGACAAATGAGCCGTTTCCGCAGACCGGCGATGAAGTGAATCCGGAAGTAATTCCAGGAACCGCGGATATTATGGTGGAGTCTTGGATCAATACTTCCATGGGCCTCACCATCCATCAGCGGACCTTGGCCTGGAGCCAGAAGAACCATGACGATTATATTATTTTCGACTGGACTTTCACCAATACCGGCAATACTGATGCAGATCCGGAAATAGAATTGCCCGATCAGACACTCTACGACATGTATTTTATGCGAGCGAATAATTTCAGAAGCGGGGCGAGTCGTAATTGGAACAGCGCCTATGGTGAGCGGCCCGGTGATTCTATTCGGATTTCGTATGCTTATCCCCAGCGAAGTCGAGGAGCTGACTACGATGATGTCGGCCGTCCCAACCGCTCCACCGGAGAAATGGACAGGTATCATTATATTGGGGAAGCCACTCTGCATGCAGATGCTTCTTCAACTGATCCCACCGATGACCCGAGCCAACCCCAAATGACGGGTGCGCAGACCGCTGAGCTCCTCTGGGCGAAAAACGAGGCGACCATCACCAGCGAGGAAGATCACAAATTGCTTTACGAAACCATGCAGCTGGGATTGGAACCTTTTGATGGGACACCGTATATGACCGGTACCTATCCCGGCACCCACCACACCCTCCGACTGGACGAACAGGGACTCAAATACGTTCGGGATGTGGACTGGTGGACCTGGCGGGCCTGTTCATATAGTACGGCGGGGCCATGGACACTCGACTTCGGTGACTCTGTCCGCATCGTATGGGCCACGGTGATTGGCTCCCTTTCCCCGGAAAAAGCATGGGAAGTCGGCAGTGCCTGGGCAAATGGAACCGCCGCCTGGACCGGTCCCAGTAAACTACCGCCACCTTATACTGATTATCCCGAACTTGCACCCACAGCCAATGACGAGGCAAAAGATAATTGGGTGTTTACCGGGAAAGACTCCCTGTTTCAGAATGCCTGGAATGCTCAATGGGCAGTTCAACACAATTATAATGTCCCCATACCGCCTCCGGCACCGTCAGTTGAGATAACTTCACTACCAGATCGGATTAAGGTCGAATGGGGAAATGAGTCTGAAGTGGCCTCAGATTTTGCCGGTTACCGGGTCTATCGGGCTATCGGACATGCGGGACCGATTGTGGATGAAGGCCGGCTGATTGGTGTGTGGGAACCGGTCTTTGAATGTGGTGAGGGTACCGCAAATCCCCTGTCACATCTTTATGAGGATGCGGATGCCGAGCGGGGGCAGGCCTATTACTACTATGTAGCGGCCTTCGATAATGGAACAGATAACAACGCGGGTATCAAGGGGGTGCCTGAAAGTTTAGAAAGCGGTCAGTTCATGAACCGCACAACAAGAGCAGCCCACTTGACCCGGCCACCCAAAACCCTGGCCGATGCAAGGGTCGTGCCGAATCCCTATCATGTGAATGCCAGAGATATGCAATTCGTTGGGGAGCCGGATAAAATTATGTTCATGAACCTGCCGCCCACATGCACCATTCGTATTTATACTGAAAGTGGGGACTTGGTCCGAAGCATCGTCCACGACGATGGTTCCGGTGATGAACCCTGGGGTAATCTCCCGGAAGAGCATTCTGCAACTCAGGAAGGGCAGATTATTTCCAGCGGAATCTATATCGCCCTGATTGAGACACCAGATGGCGGGAATAAAATTTTAAAATTTGTGGTGGTGCGGTGAATCGCGTACGTAATTGCTGGTAACTATCCGCGATTTTTGATCAAAGAGGAAAAGGAAAACAGATTATGAAAAAAATAACACCATTTTGGATCGCTATCCTGTTGGTAATCGGTTCCGCAAGTTTTGGACAGGCACAGGATTTGAAAAAAGTAGCACAGACGGGTCTTCAATTTCTCAAAGTCGATCTGACTGCCCGGCCTGCAGCTATGGGTGGAGCCTACATCATGGTGGGGAATGATGCCTCCGCCATGTTTTATAACCCTGCCGGAATGGCTCATATGACGGCTCGTACGGATTTCTTCGTCACTCGGACAAATTGGATAGCCGATATCGCCTATACCGCCGGCGCTGTTTCACGAGATCTGGGGAATTTCGGAACTCTCGGAGTAAATTTCATTTCCTGTGACTATGGTGAGATTATTGGGACTCAGGTTGCCAGTAGTGCGAGCGGCTTTGAAGAAACAGGGAATGTGGATGTGAGTGCCTATGCCTTCGGGGTTTCGTATGCCCGAGGACTGAGCGACAAGTTTAGTGTGGGAGGCCAGATTAAATATGCAAGTCAGCATCTGGGTGAGAGCACCTTTTCCGATGGAGAAACAGTAACCAACAAAGTGGGTGGACTCGCTTATGATTTTGGCACCATATTTTATCCGGGTTTCAAGAGTTTCCGGCTGGGTATGAGTGTTAGAAATTTCTCCCAACAATTCAAATACGCAGAAGAAGGTTTCCAGCTTCCCCTAACATTTCGAATCGGATTTGCCATGGATATGCTGGACCTATTGGGAGATCATGAGAATTCACTGGTGCTTGCATTGGATGCGATCCATCCCAGAGATTATACGGAACGGATTCATGTGGGAGGTGAATTCTGGTGGAGAAATTTGTTAGCACTGCGGGCGGGATACAAAACTAATTATGATGAACAGAGCTTTAGCCTGGGCTTTGGCTTTCAGCAGTCATTTGGTGCGACTAAACTGAAAATCGACTACTCCTATTCTGCAATGGAAAGATTCAGCTACATCAATCGTTTCACCTTTGGTGCTGCATTTTAAAGAGGGAGCGATGGGGTTATACTCGATGTTCAGATAAAATCAGAATGCTCCATTAGTCAGGTAACACTGGACGGGGCATTGTTAAAATGAGACATTCGGAGGTTTGAGTTGATGAAAGATACCATGAAACGCCGGGAATTCCTGAAACGAAGCCTGACGGCAGGAGCCATTGGGTTTGGTGTATCAATGTATCCAGGAGTCACACTGTTCAGCGCGCCTTTGGAAAAGGTGAGATTAGGATTTATCGGGGTTGGCGGCCAGGGAACGGGACTATTACGAATGTGCCTGTCAATGGACGATGTGGAAGTCCCGGCAATCTGTGATATTGATGTAGAGGCTTTGAATCGGGCAAAATCTCTGGTAGAGAAATCCGGAAGGAAGACACCAGAAGGGTACTCAAAGAATGAGTATGACTATAAAAACCTGGTGACCCGGGATGATCTGGATGGAGTGATTATTGCCACACCCTGGGTGTGGCATACGCCAATGGCAGTGGATACCATGCGAGCGGGTAAATATTGTGCACCGGAGGTTTGGGGCGCAGGCTCAGTTGAGGAGGTATGGCAGCTGGTCAAAGCCTCCGAAGAGACCGGAATGCCGTGCATGATGTTGGAGAACCACTGCTATGATCGTGATAGTATGGCAGTCCTGAATATGGTCCGGCAAGGCCTGTTTGGAGAACTCCTCCATTGTCAGTGTGGATATCAACACGATTTGCGCGGGGTGAAATTTCGCCCGGGTGTCCAGTTCGGGGAAGGCGCCGAAGGGGAAGCGCGCTGGCGGACCGAACACTCCATCAAGCGCAATGGGGATCTGTATCCGACCCATGGGATCGGTCCGATCGCAAATTGTCTGGACATTGATCGCGGTAATCGATTCGTGACATTGACTGCTACCGCAACAAAATCACGCGGTCTTCATGAATATATCGTGGATCGGGTTGGCGAGGAGCATCCCTATGCGGATGTCGATTTTGCATTAGGGGATATTGTTACGACGGTGATAAAATGTGCGAATGGTGAAACGGTAGTGATCAACCATGATACCAATCTGCCGCGCCCTTATTCTAATATGTACCGGGTGCAGGGGACCAAAGGCGTGTGGATGGAAGATAACATGTCCATCTATCTTGATGGGGTGAGTCCGGAACATGAATGGGAAAACTTCGAACCTTATATGAAAAAATATGAACATCCCTTGTGGAATAATTTCCTCACGGAAGGCGTCCGAGGCGGTCATGGAGGGGCGGGCTTTCTAAAAACAAGAGCGTTTGTGGAGTGTGTGAAACGTCAGATTCCCACCCCGATTGACGTGTATGATACTGCTTCCTGGGTTGTCATCTCCCCGTTGACGGAGTACTCAGTTGCCAAAGGGAGTGAGCCGGTCGAGTTTCCGGATTTTACTGCCGGGAGATGGATGAGGAAAAAGCCAATTTTCGGACTCTCAGGAGAATACTAAATACAGACACTTTGAAAAATCTTCCTGCTTGGGACCCATCCTCCTCCAGTCGAGCAGGAAACATCCGTCCTGGCGGCATTATGGAGTTTGTTACCAGGACGGATGCTTTATTTGAAGGCGGGTGCAAACCCACGTTATTACTAACCCGAATATTATGTCGGAACTGACTAACATACGATTCTCCACCAGAGAAAATGCACGGCACACTTCCTTTTCGTACTGAACTGTCGGATGGATGAGTCCAGTACGTCCGGCATATTCCACGAATGAGTTGGAGGGGATACAAGCACGCCAGATGCTTACGGTAAGGATGATAGAGGGGCACCCATAAAAATCTGTTGCAGGAGGACGTAAATAATGGTACTGAAATCAGTCCTGTATACGTGTGTCTGGAGTGTCGTGTGCTATTTTGGAGCTTCACTTTCCGCAGAGATAAATTATACGAACAACGTTGGGGAAGTTTCATTTCGGAACACCCATATCCAAGTTGACATTGATGAGCACATGTACGCCCGGGTGAAGTATCTGGATAATCAACAATCTCTATCGATGAATGATGCTTCCAATCAGGACCCACTCGCTCAACCGCCTTTTTTCATGAGAGCAAATGGTACTCTCTATAATCATTTCGCAGTAGAATCCAGCAGGTGCAGCGAGTATTTCACCGATCCCAACTATGGCCCGGGACGAAAGCTGACGATTACCGGTCGGGAGGGAGTAATAAAACAAACCCTTGTATTAGAGATGTATGATCGATATCCGGATGTGGTTCTTGTGCAATCGCAGTATCTGAATGAGGGTGAAACACCACTTTCGATTAATGATATTTACTGTCAATATTATCGGTTAAACAGAAAACTAACCAACCCTGCGGAATTGAGTTACAAATTCCGTCATACGAAACCAATTCAGGATTCCTGGGGGCATTCATATTTAAATCTCCCTATTACCAATGATTACTCTGAAGAATTTCAGGTACCACTTGGGGGATATGGCCGTTCAGGAGTTCCTTTTATTGATGTATGGGGTCAGGAATTGGGCATGGCAATTTTTATGGTGGAAAGTGTACCCAGGATCATGCGGATCCTATGCAGGGTTCAATCCGATTGGAAAGTGGACATCTCAATTCACATCCGACCCTCAGACACCCAGGGACAGGTCCCGGAAAGGCTCCCCGCAGGGCAAGAAATCACCACCTGGAAAACAGCGGTCTGCGTGCATAAGGGCGATTTTTTCAACCCGGCAAGACGCTTTGCTCAAGTGCTCGATGGTGCTCTGCAAAAGGCTGGGAAAAGGGGGTTTATCGCCGAATACCCCCCACAAACCTACCAACCCTACTGGAAGACCTGGGGGATGAATTCCAAGCAGGGCAGCGGCGATTTTACACTCGATCAGGTGTCTGCCCGGATGGATGAATTGGCAGATGCAGGATTTCATTCAATCATGCTCGATGACGGGTGGTATGATACCGTAGGACAATGGAACCTGGATCCCGAGAAATTTCCCCGGGGAGATAGCGACATGGTTGCGTTTGTGAAGGATTGCCACTCCTCCAGGTGGGGAAAGCACGATGCATCGTTTCAGGTATATCTCTGGTGGGATCCGCTGGGCAGTAAAACCGCTGAAGGTTCTTTGTCTGACCTTCTGGTTCAAAATCCCGAGGGGGAATACTTTACCGGGGGACAGGCGGGATATATGCTCTGTCCGGCGTATGAAGAAACTATCCATTATCTCACCGACGTTTTGCTAAATCGCTTCTACAATACCTGGGGGGTCGATGGGGTCTATCACGACTGGACGGATCAGAATGCACCAGCCTGTTATGCTCCGAGCCATCAGCATGCCGATCCACGAGAGTCGATCGAAAAAAACTATGAGCCCTTTCGTGCCATGCATGAGTATATTCGGCAACAGCGACCAGATTCTTACTGGGACAGCCAGTGTAACTGTGCCGCCATGCATGATATATATCAATATCCCTATTACTACTTCGAGGATACTTCGGATCCCACGACGGACCGTCAGGTTCGATACCGCCTTAAGTGGATTAAGGCACTCCGGGGTTCCCGGGCACCGGTGGGGGATGGATACGTTGATGATATGAGCTACAACCACCTGAGCGGCGAACCAGCACAAAGCGTGGCGATCGGATCGGTAATTACCTCATTGCGATGGAAGGTCGACGAGCTCGGGGGACAGGAGCACGCTCAACAGTGGATGGACCTCTATTATAGCGAAAAGTTAAGTGATGGGGAATTTCTCAATCTTTATGATGTGTATTACGATAGCCCCGAAGGTTACGTCATCCGTAAAAATAATGGGATCCTCTATTACTTTTTCGTTCAAAGCGATAGCAGTTATTCCGGTGATGTTGAATTACGGGGGCTACAATCGAACACCAGATACAAAGTGACTGACTATGAATTACAGAAGAGTTATGGTGAGATCTCTGGAAAAGATCCGGCGCTGAAGATCACATTAAAGCCGGGAAATAACGAGGATGGCAAGATTTTCTATCAAGTATTGAAATGCATCCCGGAGAAGATGTAGTCTAATAAAAATTCATTAAAGTTATCGGAAGGATCTTGACCAGATGTGATCCTCTCACCCGAATCCCGCCAGGATTTGGATCCAAAGCAGGAATTCTGGCTGTTGAGCCAGAGCCTTTAGTCTCCGATAGCGAAAATCTGAATGTTAAAAACCATGAACATAACAGGAGTTTCTCATGAGTAAAAGCATTGGAAAAAGTAAGCAGAGGCGGAATTTTCTCAGAACGGCCGCCGCTGCCGCGGGAGGCCTTGGTCTGCTCGGTATGGGAACGGCTCACCAAGTAAAAGGCGCTTCCCGGCCATCGCAAGAGGATGTCGATCTGAGTAACCTTCGACTGATTGACTACGATCCCACTCCCCAGCTTGTCACCAAGGAAACCTATCTACCCAGAAGCCGATACTCTGCTATTGATGTCCATAACCATCTTCGGAAGATTGTCGATGAAGGTCCGGGTTTTATCAGGAATTATGTTAAAAAAATGGACGAATGCAATGTCCAGGCTATTGTGGATTTAGATGGGGGGTGGGGAGAAACCCTGGATAAACATCTCCAAGTCTTGAAAAAACCGTATCCGGACAGGTTCTATATTTATGCCCGGATCGACTGGAGTCGCTATGATGAGCCGGATTTTTCCGAAAAAGCAGTTGAAGAACTGGAACGGGCCGTCGAGAAAGGTGTGCAGGGATTAAAGATCTCCAAGCAATTGGGTTTGGGAGCAAAAGATGCCACGGGAAACTATGTGCCGGTGGACACGCCCAAAATGGATCCGGTATGGGAAAAATGTGGAGAACTAGGTATCCCGGTGGAAATACATACCTCGGATCCCAAAGCATTTTTCACAACATTCGATGAACATAACGAGAGATATGAAGAGCTGGTGGATAATCAAAACTGGATGTTTAACAAACCGGAGTTTTACGGTAAAGATGAGTTATTGAAACAGCGGAATAATGTCATTGAACGGCACCCGGATACCGTGATTATCGGGGCACATTTCGGTAATCTCCCGGAGAATTTAGGCAGAGTTGGTGAATGGCTGGACAAATATCCCAATTTCTACATAGATGTGGATGCCCGGCTCAGTGAGTTAGGTCGGCAACCCTATACTGCCAGGCGCTTCATTATCAAATACCAGGATCGTATTATGTTCGGTACCGACGGCAACGCTATGGGACAGCCTATCGAGGATATGTACAGGATGCACTGGCGATTCCTGGAATCAGACGATGAGTATTTCGACATCGCCAAAAGTCATAAATTCCAGGCTCGATGGAGGGTTTATGGTCTTTATCTTCCGGATGGGGTGTTGAAAAAGGTGTACCAAACGAATGCCCTCAAACTCATCCCGGAATCCGCACTGACCATTTAGAGCGAATGCTTCGATAAAATGCTTACAGGTGAGTCCAGGCGCAGGCGAACTAATGCATGAGTGGTAAAACTCTGCAAAGGGTTCTATCGAATTTCTATAAGATTAAGCATTAGACCGGAGAACTGGAATATTCGGTCATGAAAACACGGGAGATGAACTACTATGACACTAGCACATAATTCAAACCGTTCGTTCAGTGCAAGGGTAAATAAAAATTATTCACCCCGGCCACATGCCGGACAGCAGGCAGGGGGTGCTCAGGATGTTTTCAGCCTCGAGAAACCACTTCGACTTGGATTTGTAGGAATTGGGGACCAAGGTTCCTGGCATCTGGATATTGCGCTGGGGATTCCCGGAATTGAAGTGCCGGCCTTGTGTGATGTTGATCCCCATTACCTGCATCGGGGGAAACGGTGGGTTGAAGAGTCCGGCCGTCCGACCCCGCGTCTTTATGACCGTGGTAAGACTGATTTCGAACGACTCTGCGCGGAAGAAGAACTCGATGCGGTCATCTGTGCCACATCCTGGGAATGGCATACTCCTGTGCTGCTGGCGGCCATGCGCAACGACAAGCACGGCGTGAGTGAAGTGCCGCTCTGTCAAACCGTGGATGAAGCCTGGGAGCTCGTAGAAACCTTTGAAAAAACCGGAAAATACGGAACGCTGGGTTTCAAGAACGTCCATAATGCGCTGACCAATATGATTTATCACGGGGTATTTGGAGATATTATTCACTTCGAATCAGGATATATCCATGATTTGCGGTTGGTGAAATTCGATCCGGAACGTGAACCATGGCGATTGCAACATTCCGCGGATCGGAACGGTAATCTGTATCCGGATCATCCCACCGCCCGGGCCATCCCTCTGATGGATATCAATCATGGGGATCGATTTGAATACCTGGTTTCTCTGAGTGCGGGTGCCCAGATGCTGAATGCGTATGCTGCCCATTATTTTGGGGGGGAGCACCCCTTCGCGACCAGGGAAATGAAGCAGGGCGACTATAATGCGACCTTGCTCAGAACGGTTAATGGAAAGATGTATACACTGAACTTCGACACC
>Ga0209918_1000183_pt1 | contig 46712 bp, 47 predicted proteins | sample SalPonD_shore_MG_FD_185712 | JGI IMG/M metagenome (GOLD analysis project Ga0209918, IMG submission 185712) | Salt pond soil microbial communities from South San Francisco under conditions of wetland restoration - Salt Pond MetaG... | ecosystem: Environmental > Aquatic > Marine > Intertidal zone... | reverse complement strand
CCACGTTCATTCCCGTCCTTCGACACGATTCCTCGACAGGCTCGGAATCGGCTCAGGACGAACGGGAGAAAGGAGTCCGGAATCGGCCCAGGACGAACGGAGAGTTGGTTGGTGCGTGGTGGGCCCCACGATTGGCTCGGGGCGCACGGCGGCAACGAAAACCCGTTCGTGGTGAGCGGTCGCCGAGCCTGTCGAGGCGAGAAGTCGAACCACCATTAATCCCCGCCGCCTCCCGCCTTCCGGGAAAGCGTGTTGCGGCCGATGCCCAAGAGCTCGGCCGCCTTGCTGCGGTTGCCGCCGGTGGCCTCGAGCGCAAGATCGATGAGCCGGCGTTCCAGCCGCGCCATTGCTTCGCGCCAGAGCTCACCGCCGCGCCCGTCCCGGTTGGCGGCGAACCAGCGGTCCACCGCCGAGTCGAGTTCGCGCTCGGCGTCGCCGGTTCCACGCTGGGCATCACCGGGCAGATCGTCCGGGTAGATCACCGGTCCGGGAGTGAGCGCGGTGAGCCGCCGGCAGAGATTCCCCAGCTCCCTGACGTTGCCGGGCCAGGCGCGCCGCCGCAGCCACGCCAGCGCCGAGGGATGCAGGCGCTTGGTGGGTACGCCCGATTCCAGCGCCGCGCGCTGCAGGAAGTGCGCGGCCAGGTCGCCGATGTCCTCGGGCCGTTCCGCCAACGGCGGCACGGCGATGTGGACCACGTCGAGCCGGTGCAGCAGGTCCTCGCGAAAAGCGCCGGTGCGGACTCTCTTCTCGAGATCCTGGTGGGTGGCGGTGATCACGCGCGTCGAGGCGTGGATCGGCCGGGTGCCGCCGACGCGGTAGAACTCGCCCTCGCTGAGCACCCGGAGCAGGCGGGTCTGGAGCCCCGCCGGCATGTCGCCGATCTCGTCCAGGAACAGGGTGCCCCCGGCGGCCTGCTCGAAGCGGCCCTGGCGGCGCTCGTGGGCGCCGGTGAATGAACCTTTCTCGTGACCGAACAGCTCCGCCTCCAGGAGCTCGCGGGGAATGGCCGCCACGTTCACCGCCACGAAGGGCTGCCCGGCCCGCGGTCCGTGACGGTGCAGCGCCCGGGCCACCAGCTCCTTGCCGCTGCCGGTGGGCCCGGTGATCAGCACCGGCACGCCGGAGCCGGCGAGCCGGCCGATGGCGCGAAACACCGGCTGCATCGCCGGCGAGCGGCCGAGCAGTCTGGGTTCTCCGGGCCGCGGCCCGCCATCGCCATGCTCGCGGTCGGCCAGCGCGCGCCTGACCAGGGATACCAGCTCGTCCAGGTCGAAGGGTTTCGGCAGGTAGTCGAAGGCGCCGGCGGCATAGGCCTGCACCGCCGCGTCCAGGTCGGCATACGCGGTGATCAGGATCACCGGCGCGGGCCGGTCCTCGGGAACGGCGCCCACCAGCTCGAAGCCGCTGCCGTCCGGCAGCTTCAGGTCCGTGACCACGGCGGCCGGTGCTTGGCGCCGCGCCAGTGACCGGGCCTCGTCCAGGCTGGCCGCGGCGACCGGGCTGAAACCGGCCTGTTCCAGCGCACGGCCGGCCACCAGCCGCAGCGAGGCGTCGTCTTCCACCAGCAGCACGGTGGGCGCCCCGTCAGCCATGATCCGGATCCGGGTAGGGAATGCGCAGGGTGAACACGGTCTCTCCCGGCACGCTCTTGAAGCTGATCAGGCCATCATGGCGGATGGCGATGCCCTGGGCGAGGGCCAGCCCCATGCCGCTGCCCCCGGCACTGGCAGTGACCAGCGGCAGGAACAAAAGCGGCTGGATGGCCGGCGCGATCCCTGGGCCGTTGTCGATGCAGTCCAGCCGCATGACCCGCCGGTAGCGGGTTGCGCCGATCAGGCCGTCGTGTTCCAGGCGGGTGCGCAGCACGACAGCGCGCGCGCCCGCCTGCCAGGCGTTGCGCGCCAGGTTGAGCAGCGCCTGCACCAGGGCGTCGCGATCCGCGGCGAGCTCCGGGAGGCTGGGATCGTAATCGCGTTCCACCGTCAATGACGGCCCGGCCTCCGCCACCAGCAGGGAGCGGACCCGCTCGCACACCTCGTGGATGTTGACCGGCTCGCGGGCCAGGCTCCCGCCCGGCTCGCGCAGCCGCGACAGCAACGCGTCCAGGCGATCGCACTCGCGCTCGATGATCTGCACGTATTCCAGTTGCGGCGACTGCCCCAGTTCCCGGGCCAGCAGTTGCGCCGCGCCCTTCAATCCCGCCAGCGGATTGCGCAGCTCGTGGCCGAGCATGCGGATCAGGGCGCTGGCCGTGTCGTGGCGGTTGAGCAGGGTCTCCCCGCCGCCCGTCGCGCCCCCGGATAGCCACTCCACCAGCAACCAGCCCTCCGGCCGCGGCAATGGCGTGATGTTGACGTCCGCCGTCTCGCGGCTCGATTCGTCGAGGATCATTCCGTGCGCGGTAACGGGTCGTTGCCCGGCGCGGGCGCGCCGCGCCGCGGCCCGCAGGGCGGGCGGCACGGGACGCGAACCGAGCAGGGCGTCCGCGGCGGGATTGTGGTAGGCGGGACGGTCGGAGCCGTCCAGCAGGATCACGGGCGTGGAAAGCTGCGACAGGACCTGCCGGGCGGGGACGTCCGGCTTGGCCGCCTGGCGATGGGGCATCCGGGCTCAGCCGCCACCACTGTTGGTGAGCGGGGTGGGCGTCCTCAGCGGCTGGTTCTGGAACAACTGCGAGTGCTGCCTCATGTAGAAGGTCACCGGACCCGCGCTGGCCTGTTCCTGGCCATCGGGTCCGACGATGCGCGCGCTCACCTGGTGCTCGCCCCTGGGGATGTCCTTGAGGTCCACCGCGAAACCGCTGAACGCACCCTGCTCCCTGCCGTCCAGGTACACCATCAGCTTGTCGCCCTCGCGCAGCGGCTCGCTGGAAGTGAGTCGGAGGGAAAGCATGTTGCCGGTGCCCCGCACGTTCTCGTCCGGTCGCGGCGAGGCAATGGCCAGGTCCGGGTAGGCGGGGCCGGGCCCGCGCTTGCCGGCCGTACCCGGCGGCCTGGGCACCGACAGCGGCTTGCTGGCTTCGATGACGGAGAGCCCCGGCAGGTCCGCCGGCTTGGCATCGTCCGTGGGCGGCTGGTCCGTGAATACCACCGAGCCGTCCTCGTCCACGTACTTGTAGATCTCCGCCCTGGCCAGCCCGGCCAGCGCCATCGCGCACAGCAGGATGAGAATCCGCTTCATGAACACAAGATAGACCTCCCCGGAACGGGGCCGCAAGTGAACGCGTCATCCCCCGGTCTTTTTCGGGTGCCGGTCGGTCGTGCCGGGAACTTCTCCCCCGGGTCCCGGTCACAGCAACTGACATGGTTGGCAGTAAGCCCGCTTGCCTCCCTGAGCGGGCAGTTGGGGTCCGGTTTCTCCCCATACCGGACCCATACGAAGGCCCCGGCATCTCCCCCCCTTCAGTGGCCGGGGCCTTTTTTTGTTTCACCGGTGACGTTCAGTGCCGGGTGCGCGCGGCCCGTTTTCGGGACACGACGTAGATACATCCCGGGACCCTCGGAGCGATTCTGGCACGGCTCGCGTTGCTGCCTCCCAAGCGTGCTGGCCAGGCGGAGGGCGAGTGACAGTAGCCCAGGCTACGGCCGAGCCCGACAACGCCGCCAGCGCGCTTGGGAGGCGCAACCCGCGGGGCCGGGGCCTTGCGCGCGCAGTGCTTCGTTGCTCCTCGCTCGTGTGGCTTGGGCCACACCACGCTCCTCGCGCCTTGTCCTGCGCGCGCAATGCCACCGGCGCGACCGCGACAGAATCGTTCCGAGGGTCCTTGGCTCCGGCGCCGCCATCCCTGGCGACGACGGTCTCGCCAGGCCCCACCGCACCCCCGCCCTTGGCACCGAGCTGCATTGCGGGTGTGCGTGGCCCGGGTTCGGGACCGTCTGCAGCAGGGATGCTGCAGTCGAGCCCCCAGGGATGGGTCCACGGCGTGTCCCGAAAACGGGCCGCGCGCAACCGCTCTGGATTCCGCCCGCCGGGTTTAGCGGTCCCGATTGCCGTTGCGCCGCTTCCAGCCCCAGCGTTGCCAGGTGTACTCGGCGCCGCTGCGCACCTGCTGCAGCCAGCGGTGCGCCCAGGTGTATTCCAGGGCCAGGATGGCCAGACCGGTGGGAATGACGATGAACGCCGGCCCGGGTGTCACCAGCATCACGATGCCGAGCAAAACGACGGTGGCGCCCAGCAACGTGATCACGATGCGCCGGGCTACCCGGTAGGTGATGTGGATCGTTCGCTTGATCACGGGCGGTCTGGACGCCGGGGGGAGCCGGCATCATGCAGCGCCCCCGCGCACCGGTCAATGCGGCTTGGGGACCGCACGCCCTGTGCTAAGCTCGGCCACCTCCAAACGAGCACACGAGGGGGAGACGCCATGCCCGCACGTAATCCAATCGCGCGGTTCGTTCTCTGGTCCGCCCTGGCCCTGATCCTCGCCGTTCCGGCCTGCGGCCGCGGCCCCGACAATACGGAGCAGTCCGGCCCGCAACCGGCGCAGCCCGCCGCGAACGCCACGGCCGAGCCCGAGCAGCAGGCGAACCGCGACGACGAGTGGGCCCGCTTCGTCAGCGGATTCATCGACGAATACTTCGAATACAACCCCACGTTCGCGGTGAACGCGGGCAAGCACGAATACGACGGGCAGCTCCCGGACTTCAGCGAGGACGGCCTTAACGACTACGTCAAGTGGCTGGAGAACCAGCGCCACGAGGCGGAGTCCTTCGCCGATGAGACGCTCTCCGACGGCAACCGTTTCCAGCGCGACTACCTGATAAGCGAAATCGACGACGACCTGTTCTGGATCCGGACCGCGGACTGGCCCCACAGGAATCCCATGTGGTACGGCAATTCCATCAGTCCCAGCGTTTACGTGACGCGGCCCTACGCGCCGCTGGCCGACCGGATCAAGGCATACACGACCTACGCCAACAACCTGCCGCTGGCGCTGGAACAGATGCGCGCCAACCTGGAATCGCCACTGCCGAAAACCTACGTGGAAACCGCTTACGGGATCACCAGCGGCCTGGTCAGCTACATGCGCGACACCGTGCCCCAGGTGTTCGCGGACGTGGACGACGCGGACCTGCAAAGGGCATTCGATGAAGCCAACGCGAAGGCCGTTGCCGCCCTCGAGACCACCGCCGAGTGGTTCGGAAAGCAGCGCGGAAACGCCACCGACGACTACGCGCTGGGCGCGGAGAAATACCGCAAGATGCTCTGGGATACCGAGCGGGTGGACATGCCCCTGGACCAGTTGCGGAAGATCGCGCAGGCGGACCTGGAGCGGAACACGCAAGCGCTGGCGCGGGCCTGCGCCGAGTACGACCCGGGTGCCACGCTCAAGGCCTGCATGGACAAGATGAACGAGGACAAGCCCGAGGGCGGCCCCGTGGAAGCGGCGCGCGAGCAGCTCGACCGGCTCAGAAACTTCGTCGCCAGCGAGAACCTGGTGACCATCCCCGGCGACGAGCGCGCCGAGGTGGCGCAGGCGCCACCCTACAACCGATTCAACTTCGCCTACATCGAGATTCCGGGTCCCTACGAGAAGAACCTGCCATCGGTTTACTACATCGCGCCGCCGGATCCCGAGTGGCCGAAGGCGAAACAGGAGGCCTACATCCCCGGCCGCGACAACCTGCTGTTCGTTTCCACGCACGAGGTCTGGCCCGGGCATTTCCTGAATTTCCTGCACGCCAACCGGTCGGAGTCGGTGTTCGGCCGGCTGTTCGTCGGCTACGCCTACGCCGAGGGCTGGGCGCACTACTCCGAGGAGATGATGTGGAACGCGGGACTCGGTGACGGCGACCCGGAAGTCCACATCGGCCAGCTCTCCAACGCGCTCCTTCGCAACGTCCGGTTCATTTCCTCGCTCGGGCTGCACACCGGCGGCATGACCGTGGCCGAGTCGCAGCAGATGTTCGAGGATAAGGCGTTCCAAGACGAGGGCAACGCCCAGCAGCAGGCCTACCGCGGCACCTACGACCCGGCCTACCTGAACTACAACATCGGCAAGCTGATGATCCGCACCCTGCGCGACGACTGGGTGGCCTCGCGCGGCGGCCGCGACGCCTGGAAGGCTTTCCACGACAAGTTCCTGTCCTTCGGCGGACCGCCCATTCCCATGGTGCGCAAGGCCATGCTCGGCGACGACGACACGGGACCGCTGATGCGGGTACCCGCCTCGCCGCCCACGGCCGACGACTCGGCACCGGAGGACGGCGCCAACTGAAGCCCGGCCCCGAAGAACTGCAGGTGGAGATCCCCGGCCTGCGCCTGACGGCGCTGGCCTGGGGACCACCGCACGGCGAGCCGCTGCTGGCGCTGCACGGCTGGCTGGACAACGCGGCCAGTTTCGGGCGCCTGGCGCCGCGGCTCGAGGGTGTGCGCCTGGTGGCGCTGGAGTTCGCCGGCCACGGGCACTCCGGGCACCGCCCCGCGGGGGTCCACTATCACTTCATCGACTACGTGGCAGATGCGCTCCACGCGGCGGGCGCCCTGGGCTGGAAGCGCTTCTCGCTGCTGGGGCACTCGCTGGGCGGGGCGGTGGCCAGCGTGCTCGCCGGCGCGTTCCCGAACCGGGTTGAACGCCTGGCGCTGATCGAGGCCCTGGGTCCGGTGCCGGCGCGGCCCGGGGAGGCGCCGGGGCACCTGCGCCGGGCGCTGGAACGGGCCTCGCGGCTGGATCCTTCCCGCACCCCGGTTTACGGCAGCGTGGATGAAGCCCTGGCGGCCAGGCTCCGCGCTACGGGAATGAGCGCCGAGGCCGCCCGGCCCATCGTGGAGCGCGGACTGCGCGAGACCGGCGACGGGCGGTGGTCCTGGCGCACCGATCCCAGGCTGACCCTGCCCAGCCTGCAGCGCCTGAGCGAATCCCAGGTCCTGGAATACCTGTCGGCCATCGAGTCGCCGGCGCTCCTGGTGGCCGCCCGCAGTCACAACGAGTTCATCGGCGAGGCCGTCATGCGCGAGCGCATCCGGGCCGTGAAACAGCTGCAGGTGCTCACCCTGGGAGGCACCCACCACCTTCACCTGGACGACCCCGGCGCCTGCGCCAGGGCCCTGAACGCCTTCCTGGACGCCGGGGCGGCCGGGACCAGCTAGCATTCGCGTTCGCGCCGACCCGCTGAAAATGAAACTGCGGCGGGGACAGGGCGAAGTGCCCGACAGCTCGGGTCACCGAAACCTATGCCCGTTTCCGCCACAGGTAGGTAGCCAGCGCGAGATCGAAGCCGATGCACAGCGCCGGGTACCAGGCCGGTAGCAGCGCTCCGGAGCGATGCGCCGGGAAGGCCAGGTCCCAGGCCGCGTGAAGCGCCCAGCCGATGGACAGCAGCGAGGGCCGGTACAGGCCGACGAACGCCACGGCGCCGAAGAAGGCAACCCCCAGCCATTCCCGGGGCAGCAGGTCCGGGGCGTGCAGGGCCGCCGCGGCGGCGTACACCAGCGCCGCCACCAGCAGGCCGATGGCATAGACCCACAGTTCCCGTTCCACCCAGAGCCGCGCGGCCGCCACCAGGATCAACGCAAGGCCGATCCCCGCCAGCGCGGCCAGGGCCTGGATGACCAGGGACTCAAGGCTCAAGGCCGGCTTCCCGGCGCTACGTACCCGTCGAGCCCGGCGAAGTCGAACAGCTCGGGGTCGGCCAGCTGGGAGGGCGCCACGTTGCGCACGGCCCGGAAGATGGTCTCCGCGCGGCCCGGGTGCTCGCGTTCCCAGTCGGCCAGCATCTGCTTGATGGCCTGGCGCTGCAGGTTTTCCTGGGAGCCGCAAAGGTTGCAGGGAATGATGGGGAATTCCCGCGCCTCGGCGTAGGCCGCGATGTCAGTCTCCGCGCAGTAGGCCAGGGGGCGGATCACGATGTGCCGGCCGTCGTCGGAGCGCAGCTTGGGAGGCATGGCCTTGAGCCGGCCGCCGTGGAACAGGTTGAGGAACAGCGTCTCCACGATGTCGTCCCGGTGGTGGCCCAGGGCGATTTTGGTGAACCCTTCACGCTCGGCGAAGGTATACAGCGCGCCGCGGCGCAGCCGCGAGCACAGGCCGCACATGGTCCGGCCCTCGGGGATCACCCGCCGCACCGTGGAATAGGTGTCCTGCTCCAGGACCCGGTAGTCCACGCCCAGCGATTCCAGGTAGCCCGGCAGCACGTGCTCCGGGAAGCCGGGCTGTTTTTGGTCCAGGTTCACCGCGGTCAACTCGAAGGCAACCGGCGCCCGGCGCTGGAGCGACAGCAGCATGTCCAGCATGGTGTAGGAGTCCTTGCCGCCGGACAGGCACACCATGACCCGGTCGCCTTCCCCGATCATGGCGTAGTCGGCGATGGCCTGGCCGGTCAGCCGGCGCAGCCTCTTGGCCAGCTTGTCGAACTCGTACTTGGCCCGTCGGGCCTGTCGCGCGGTGGCGGGCATGGGCCTGAACCCCGTCTCGAGAAACCGGTCATTATACGGATCGCGGGCCCCGCGTCGGGAACCACCCGCGGGGCCGCGCCGGCAGACGCGCCCGCAATCCCGGTATCATAGGCGGCCTGTAGAATCGGCATGCCCCGAACCGCAGCCGGATCCGTCACCGCGCAATCGCGCCAGACCGGGCAGCATATGCTGGCCCGTCCAGGGAATGTTCATGACACAGAACCAGCCCAGCGAACTGGCCATCCTGCTGGAAGGCGTTTCCGTGTCGCGCGGAGAGCGCGTGGTACTCGAGGACCTGCGGCTCGCCGTGCCGCGTGGCCGGATCACGGCCGTCATGGGGCCCAGCGGCAGCGGCAAAACCACGGTGCTCAGGCTGATCACCGGGCAGTTGCAGCCGGATGCCGGGCAGGTGCTCGTGGGCGGCGAGGACGTGGGGGAAATGAGCGCCTCGCGCCTGAACCGCATGCGCCGCAACATCGGCGTCCTGCTGCAGAACGGCGCACTGTTCACGGACCTGACCTGCTTCGACAACGTGGCGCTGCCGCTGCGCGAGCACACGGCGCTGCCGGAAACGCTGATCCGGCGCCTGGTGCTGGCCAAGCTGCAGGCGGTGGGTCTGCGCGGCGCGTCGGATTTCTACCCGCGGGAGCTCTCCGGCGGCATGGTGCGGCGCGTGGCCCTGGCGAGGGCCCTGGCTCTGGATCCGGCGATCATGCTCTACGACGAGCCATTTGCCGGTCTCGATCCGATCTCCCTGGGTGCAAGCCTGCGGCTGATCCGCGATCTGAACCGTATCCTGGGCATTACCAGCGTGGTGACCACCCACGACGTGGCCGAGGTGCCCAAGTTCGCCGACTATTGTTACATCATCGCCGATCGCCGCGTGGTGGCGTCGGGCACTCCGGCGGAGTTGCGCGACGCGGACGAACGCGTGGTCAGGCAATTCATGGACGGGCTGCCGGACGGGCCCGTGCCATTCCACTTCCCGGCCCGGCCCCTGGCCGAGGACCTGTTGGCATGAAGGAGCGCCGGTGAGAGGACCGATGACGGACAGGGGAATTTTCCGGCCCGTGAGGGACGTGGGCCGCGCCGGGGTTTTTCTGGTGCGGGCCTTCGGCCGCATGCGCTTCGGGCGCACCCAGTGGCTGGAAATCATGCGGCAGGTGTACTTCGTCGGGGCGCGGTCCCTGGTGATCATCGTCACCTGTGGCTTTTTCGTGGGACTGGTGCTGACGCTCCAGACCTACGACACCCTGTCCCGCTTCGGCGCCACCGACGCCGTGGGCACGGTGCTGGCGCTTTCCCTGTTCCGGGAGCTGGGCCCGGTGCTCACGGCAATCCTGTTCGCCGGGCGCGCCGGTACCTCCGTCACCGCGGAGATCGGCCTGATGCGCGCCACCGAGCAGCTTGATGCCCTTGATTTGATGGCCATCGACCCAATGGAGAGAATAGTGCAGCCGCGCCTGCTGGCGGGCGTGGTGGCGGTTCCGGCGCTCACGCTGATCTTCAACCTGCTGGCCATCCTCGGCGGAGTGGTCTACGCCATTTTCCTGATGAAAGTCAGCCCGGGAACTTTCTGGGGCAACATGCAGGTCAATGTGGACCTGGGCCGGGATTTCCTGGGAGGCGTTTTCAAGTCGGCCGTCTTCGGCTTCATCGTCAGCTGGCTATCCGTGTTCTTCGGCTGGTACGCACGGCCGACCGGCGAGGGCGTGGCCCTGGCCACGACACAGACCGTGATCGCCAGCGCCATCAGTGTGCTGCTGGTGGACTTCGTGCTGTCCGCATTCCTTCTCTAGTTCGAGAACCTGATCATGAAATCGACGCACCAGATCGAAATTACCGCCGGCATCTTCCTGCTCCTGGGGATTGGCGCCCTGGTATTCCTCGCCGTCCAGGCCACGGGGGCCGGGGGCGTGCTCAGCGGCGGCAGCTACGAGGTGAGCGCGAAGTTCTCGAACATCGGCGGACTGAAGCCGGGCGCCAACGTGAGCATGGCCGGGGTTACCATCGGCACCGTGGACGGCATTCAGCTGGATCACGACTCGCTGGAGGCGCGCGTCACCATACGAATCAGCGACAGCTACGACGATTTGCCGCAGGACACGTCGGCCGCGATATACACGAGCGGCCTGCTGGGGGACCAGTACGTGGGTCTCGAGCCCGGGGGAGCGACCGAGCCGCTGCATGACGGGGACCAGATCCTGATCACGCAGTCGGCTGTCGTACTGGAGCAGTTGATTGGGAAGTATCTGTTCAACTCTCAAAAGGACGAAGGAGGTCAGGAATGATCCGCAAATTGCTCCCCGCGCTAGCCTTGCTGGTCGCCGTGCCCGCGTTCGCGGACAACAGCGCCGTGGACGTGGTGCGCCAGACCACCGACAAGCTGTTCAACCTCATCCAGGAACACCGCGCCGACTACGAGCAGCATCCGGCCAATCTGGAGGACGTGGTCCGCGACATCCTGCTGCCGAAATTGGACGAGAATTACTCCGGTCGGCTCGTACTGGGGCGTCACGCCCGCGAGCTGTCCACGAGCGAGGTGCGCCAGTTCGCCAACGCGCTCAGCGACATGCTGATCAAGCGCTACGCCGAGCAGTTGCTCGAGTTCAAGAGCCGCGAACAGATGCAGATACTGCCCCTCGCCGGCGACGCCAGCGACCGTATGACCCGGGTCAAGACGAAGGTGCAGCTGCAATCCGGGCAGTCCGTTCCGGTCGACTACATCATGCACCGTACCGATCAGGGCTGGCAGGTATTCGACGTGGTGGTCGAGGGCGTCTCCTACGTGGTCACGTTCCGCACGCAGTTCAACGAGGAGTTGAATCACCACAGCTTCGAGAACGTGCTGCAGCGGATAAAGAGCGGCGATATCGAGGTGGCGGACAGTGACTGAACCCTCCGGCGCCTGGTCGCTGGCCGGCCCGTTCACCTTCCGGGAAGTGCCCGGCTGGTACCGCGAGAGCCTGAGCTGGTACCAGAGCACCGGACTGCCGGAGGAGCTGGATCTGGCCCGGCTCGACAGGACCGATTCCAGCGCCCTGGCGTTGCTGCTGGAGTGGCAGAGCTGGGCGCGGCACGAGGGCAGGCGGGTGCGATTCCTGAATCCGCCGGAAGGCCTGCGGGTTTACGCGCAGTTGACCGACACGGACGAGTTGCTGGGCTGGAGCGACGAAAAGGCCCCATGAAGAGATGGCTGATCCCATTGCTGCTCGCGGTGATGCTCGCCGGATGCGCGGGCGGGCCGCCCAGGACGTCCAGTGAGCCGAATCCCAGGGACCCCTGGGAGTCGTACAATCGCCGGGTCTTCCAGTTCAACCGCAAGGTGGACACGCTATTCTGGCGCCCGCTGGCGAAGACCTACGACTTCCTGGTGCCGGACCTTTTCCAGCAAGGCATCAGTAATTTCTTCACCAACCTCGGTTACCCGATTGACATCGTCAACCTGATGCTGCAGGGGCACCCGGCGGATTCCGGCAAGGCGCTGGGGCGCTTCGCGTTGAACTCCACGGTGGGCGTGCTGGGCATATTCGACGTGGCGAGCCGCGCGGACATCCCGACCTACGAGGAGGACTTCGGGCAGACACTGGCGGTGTGGGGCTGGACCGACAGCCGCTACTTCGTGGTGCCCTTCTTCGGTGGCACCACGATCAGCGACGCCGTGGGGTACGTGCCGGACTACTACACCAACGTCGCCTGGAATTCCATCGACAACAAGAAAGTGAAATATGGCCTCGCGGCGCTGGACGTGATCCAGCTCCGCGCGCAGCTCCTCACGCAGGAGCAAACCATCAAGGAAGCCTACGACCCATACATCCTGTTCCGCGACAGTTATCTGCAACGCCGGGATTACCTGATCCACAACGGCGAAACGGAACTGCCGGACTACGACTCGCTGCTCGAGCAGACCGAGAGCGGCAACTAGTCGGCGGCGAGACTCCTCGCCCCGCTTCCCACGACCTGCTGGATGCTGTTGCGAATGCGGCTGCTGAGAATCAGCCTGGCGTCGTCGTCCAGTTCCAGCAGCAGGGGCTCGAACGTGAGACGCTCCTCGTCGTCCTGGCCGATGACGTCGCGCTTCCTGAGCAGCTGGATGAAGTTGCGAAACAGCGCCCGGTGAAAAAAGTCCGGCCCCTGGAATTCGTGCAGCAGGGACAGCCTTTGCGCGGTCAGGTGGCAAAGCTCTTCCAACTCGGCCTGGGTGAGCCGGCCGGAACCGCTCTGCACGAGCAATGCAATGGTCATGTAGAAGCGCTGCAGGGTCTGCTGGACGGCCTGGGCGACCACGTGGATCTGCGATGAGCGGTCGCCGTCCTGCCCCGGCCTGCGCAGCGTGTCCCCGTCCCTGGCGAGCAGGCCCAGTCCGATCATCGCCTCGATCTGCCGGTCGAGCTCCGCGTCCAGCCTGTCCTCGTCCCAGGGCAGGAAGAGCTCCGAGCGCAGGTACGGATAGACCAGCCGCCCCAGGCGCCTGACCTGCTTCGCCTCGAGCTCGTGGTTGTGGGCGAAACAGCACGCCACCAGCGACGGCAGTGCCATGAGGTGCAGGATGTTGTTCCGGAAATAGGTCACCTGGACCGCCACCCGGGCGTCCAGATAGAGCACGTCACCCAGCTCGTGGGGCTGGCGTCTGACCAGCTGCATGCTCTCCCCGTACTCGACGATTTCCCCGGCCGGCATGCCGGTGACGGTAAACCGGTCGGAATACGGCGCGGCCCCGAACAAGCCGCGCAACAAATCGAGCAGATCCACCAGCTCCGTTTCCGCGAGCGCGTGCTTGGGCGTGGACAGCAGGGCGAGGCTCAGCAGGTTTACCGGGTTCACCGCGGCGGCCTGGTTGATCCGGGTATTGAGCCGCCTCGCCAGGTCGCTGATCGCCGCGGGCAGCCAGCGCGGCCGGCGCTCCCCGTTCTCGTCACCGTTGTCGCCGTCCGGATCGTGCTCGGCAAGCACGTCGGCCAGGGCCAGCGGCTCGCCCACGTTGAGGTAAACGCAACCCCAGCGCCTGCGCAGCGCGCCCAAAGACTTGAGCAGACCCCACACGGACTCCTTTTGCTTGGGCCTGCCCGACAGCTCGCTGACGTACGAGGGCAGCTCGATGATTTTCTCGTAGCCGATGTAGACCGGCACGAACACGATGGGCCGGCGGCTCTGCCGCAAATAGCTCCGGGCCGTCATGGTGAGCATTCCCTCGCGCGGTTTCAGCAGCCTGCCCGTGCGGCTGCGCCCGCCCTCGATGAAATACTCGATGGAAACGCCCTTGGCGAAGTTGATCGCCAGGTACTCGTTGATCACCGTCGCGTAAAGCTGGTTGCCGCGGAAACTGCGCCGGATGAAGAACGCGCCGCCGCGCCGCAGCACGCCGCCGATGACGGGTATGTTCAGGTTGATGCCGGCGGCCACGTGAGGCGGCACCAGGCCGTGGTGGTAGAGCACGTAGGAGAGCAACAGGTAATCGATGTGGCTGCGGTGGCAAGGCACGTAAACCAGCTCATTGCCCGCGGCCACCTGGCGCACGGTATCGAAATGATTGACCACGATGCCGTCGTAGAGGCGATTCCAGAGCCATGACAGCAAGTGGTCCATGAAGCGGATCACCGGGTAGGAGTAATCCGCGGCGATCTCCATGGCGTATTTTCTCGCCTGGTGCTCGGCTGCCTGGTAGGTGATATCCCGGCGCGCCGCCTCGCGTTCCACGGCCTCCCGAACCGCCCGGGTCTGGAGCAGCGTATTGACCAGCGTGCGGCGGTGTGAAAGGTCGGGGCCGATGGTCGCCGTGCGCTGGCGCCTGAAGTGCACGCGCAGCACCCGTGAAAGTTTGCGCAGACAGCGCTCCGGGTCGGGATTCTGGGCCCTGAACTCACGCAGGCTGATCGGCGGGTTGAAATGAACGAACACGTGGCGCCCTTGCAGCAGGACCATGAAGAACTTGCGCACCGGGCCCACCAGGACCCATGTGTCGGAGAACAGTGCCTTGAACCAGGAGTGCTCGCGGTCCGGGCGGCGGCCCCAGAAGATGCTAACGGGAACCAGCAGGATGTCCTTTTCCTCGAGCCCCCGCTCCGCCAGCATCGCCCGCATGGGAGCAAGCGGGCGCGTGGGATCCGGGCGCCGGCGGATCAGGCCCCTGCGCCCGGACATTTCCAGCACCGCGCGACGGCCTTCCAGCCCGGGCCTTTCCAGGCGCCGTCCGGCCGCAGGCAGACCCTGCCTGCGGCACTCCTGGTCCAGGACCAGGAAATTGGACAGCGAACGCGATTCCAGTACGTAGCAGATGGTGGCGCCGTTCTGCTGTTCCACCGCGTCGACGGCGCCCGGCAGCACACGGGTCCTCACCCACAGGTACATCAGGCGGCGGAGAACGGTGGTCGCCGCGCTCCGCAGTCGGAATCCCAGATGTCTTAGGGAGCCTCTGATCAATTCTGGCACGATCGCGACGGCGGCCCTGCGCGCACAGAGCAAGGCGCGAGGAGCGTAGTGTAGCCTAGCCTACATGAGCGACGAGCAACGTCGCTATGTACGCGCAAGGCCCCGTCCCGCAAGGGGTTGCGCCTCTCAAGCGCGCTGCCTGCGTTGTCGGGCTCGGCCGTAGCTTCGGCTACTGTCTCTCGCCCTCCGCCTTGCCAGCGCGCTTGAGAGGCAGCAACGCTATCCGTGACAGAATTGATCAGAGGCTCCTTAGGGTGGACGGCATGCGGGGTGTTTGTCGTTGTGGTAGTCGTTCCGGCCGCGGTGACGGAATTGGCCGCCCTCCGGGCCCGGCATCGGGCTTGATCGCCCCCCCACAGAGTGTATCGTAGGTAACGCTGATCGATTCCGTCGCGGCCGCGACGACGGCGAAGGGCACGCGGGGCGGGGCGCGTAGTGTAGCAAGGCGGGCGCGGCGCGGTTTGCTGGAGGTCGTTGTGGCCACAATTGAATCGTTCCTCAGAGATGGCGCCCGGAAGGCGTGACCCCGCGGCCATTGCCGAAAGGCTGGCCGAGTTGCGCATGGAGCACAGGGCGCTTGACGAGGCGATCTCGCGAATGGACGCCTCTCCCTACGTCGACCAACTCCAGTTGCGCCGATTGAAGAAGCGCAAGCTGCTGTTGAAGGACCTCATCTCCCGCCTGGAAAGCGACCTGATTCCCGACCTCGATGCGTAGGCTGATCGAACGGCTGCGCCACTTCTACGAAGAGACGCTATGGCGCCTGGACGGCAGCTCGCTCAGCTGGTCGGGCCGCCTGGCGTTGCGCGCGGCGCGGATCACCTGGGTCGTGGCCCGTGACGTCGCCGATGGACAGCTCACGCTGCGGGCCATGAGCCTGGTTTACACCACGTTGTTGTCGCTGGTGCCCTTGCTGGCGGTGAGCTTCTCGGTACTCAAGGCCTTCGGCGCGCACAACCAGATCGAGCCATTCCTGCGTCACTTTCTCCTGCCGCTGGGCCCGAAGGGTGACGAGATCACCAACCGGATCATCCAGTTCGTGGATAACACGCAGGTGGGCGTGCTCGGCGCATTCGGGCTGGCTTTCCTGCTGTATACCGTCGTGGCGCTGATCCAGAAGATCGAGCGCACCTTCAACGACACCTGGCACGTGCGCAACGACCGTCCCCTGGCGCGGCGCTTTTCCGATTACCTCTCCGTGCTGCTCGTGGGCCCGGTGCTGGTGTTCTCGGCCATGGGCATCACCGCGTCGCTCACCAGCAGCACCGTGGTGCAATATCTGGCCGGCATCGAGCCGTTCGGCACCCTGGTGGAGATCATCAGCCGCCTGATCCCCTACGTGCTGGTGGGCGCCGCGTTCTCGTTCATCTACGTGTTCGTCCCCAACACAAGGGTGCGCGTCGGAGCCGCCGCTGTGGGCGCGCTCGTGGCGGCAGTGCTGTGGGTGACCCTGGGCTGGGCGTTCGCCTCCTTCATCGCTACGTCGGGCCGTTATACGGCGATCTATTCAGCCTTCGCCACGCTGATCCTGTTCATGATCTGGCTGTACTTGAGCTGGATGATCCTGCTGGTGGGCGGCACCGTGGCGTTTTACGTGCAGCACCCGGAATTCATGGGCCGCGAACGGGGCAAGCCAACGCTCAGCGCCCGTGCTCGCGAGCGCCTGACGCTGATGGTCATGGAGCGGATCGCCTCGGCCTTTCGCAATGACCGCCCCGCCCCCGGGCGGGATTCGCTGGTTTCGGACCTTGGCGTGCCGCCCGGGGTGGTCAGCGACGTGGTCGGGACCCTGTCCCGGGCCGGGCTGATCAAGGCCACCGCGTCTCCCGAGGCCGGCTGGATGCCGGCTCGCCCGCTGGAGCACATCGCCACGCTGGACGTGATCGAGGCGGCGCGCACCGCGGGCAGGGACAGCAGGCTGGACCCCGACCGGCTGGGCGGCTCGCCCGCCGTGCAGGCGCTTGCGGAGAAACTTCACGAAGCGCGCGATGGAGCCCTGAAGGGCCACACGGTGGCCGACTGGACGGAATAGGCAATCGCCCACCCAAGGAAGACGGCAGGGGCGCGGTAGAACCTGCCCCCCGCAACCCAGACCGTCAGGAATGTCGCGGACTAATGCGGCTCCATGCTGCAAAAACGCGAAAAAAAGCGGCCGGGACTTGCCCGGCCGTTCGATCGAATGGTCTGGCGATGATTACTCGCCGGAGTCGTCGGCGCTATCGTCGCTCTCGGCCACCGGCTCGATGTTGGTCTCCATCGCTTCCTTGGCCACCCAGCGGTCATCGACCTTGACGTAGTCGCCCACGTATTCCTGCTGGGTACCCAGGAAATCGAAACTGGTGCTCACCTTGGCGGTGTCACCGTCCTGGCTGACCGTCTTGGCCTTTACCGAGTCCAGCGTGTGATTCACGTCCAGATCATAGACCGCGAGGATGTCCTTGACGCCGGCGAGCAGCACGCCGCCCTTGTCCAGCATCTGCTCGAAGGACAGCGCGTGCACCGCGTCCAGCGTCGGCAGGTCGATCTTGCGCGCCATTTCCACCGCCGCGGTCACCGCCTTGCGGGCCAGGTCGGGACTGGCCAGGTCGGTGCGCTGCGCCCAGGCCGTCATGGCGGTGACGGCTTTCTGCGCCTGCTGCTTCTGCTCGTCGGTCATTTCCTCGCTCTGGGTGATGGCGCTCTGCGCAATACCCTGGAACATGCCGACGAACATGGGCATCTGGGCACGCATCTGGTCGAGTTGCGGCTCCAACTGCGCCATCAGCTTGTCCACGGCGCCATCCTGCGTGAGCTGCTGCATGGTGGTGGCGTATTCCTGCTTGTCCTCGTCCGTGACGGGTTCCTGCTTCTTCTCCTCCCACTGTTGCTGCACTTCCTTGTACTTTTCGGCGGGGAGGCTCACGGAAAGGAACTGCTGCAGGTTATTGTCGCGCAGCGCCTCGACGCTCTTCATCACGGTCTCGTGGGGCGCGAGACCCTTGGCGGCGCTGGCCTCGCCTTTCTGGGCAGACCCGCCGTTCTGGCCGCAAGCGCTCAGCGCGAGCAGGGCGCTGGCGGCAATCGCGAGGATATAGTGCTTGATTTTCATACGCTTACCTTCTGGTATATCGGGGACGGTTGACAGTGTGAAGGGCGGGCCCGCAATCAGGCCGCGAGCCGACAAAGATAGCCCCTGAGATGAGTTCAGTCCACCCTGGCAGGGCGGCGTCGCCTAGAGATGAATGCCGATACCCACGCCCACGCCGAAGCGGACGTTGCTTTGGCCTTCCCTCTCCGGCCAGAGGTAGATGGAATCCGCCGCCACCACGGGATAGAGGTATTCCGCCTGACCCACGCGCCGCTGCTGTCGGTCCGCCAGGTGACCCTCGATGGTCACCAGGCGACCGGGTTGGTAGGCCATCGTTTCCAGGTAACCCGGGTAACGCACGATGAAGCGGCCCTGCTGGGGGCGCCCGGGCAATGGCCGCTGAGACGTGTTCAGGGGACGGCCGAGAACCACCAGCTCGGTGCTGTGGGCGAGGTTTCGCGACTCCACCACCTCGCCACCCCAGATCACCCGCCGGCCCCTTGCGGAGTCGAACGCGGGAACCGCGTTGCTGGGCGTGAGACCGGTATCGGCGCCGCTCGGATTGAAAATGGGCTGCGCGCAACCGGCGAGCGAAAGCGCCATCAAAAACACCAACTTGCGCATGAATTCCCTCCGGCGACCGGGGCCTTTGCGTTACAATAACACCCCTTTCGGAACTTCCGGTCCACAATGTTCAGCGCACAGTCCGAACCCGTCACCCTGGAACGTGATTGCCCGGCCATTCGCATCCCCGACGGGGAGCGGGTGACGCTGCCCGTGGGCTGTCACGGCTACATTACCCAGGCGCTGGGTGGCAGCTTCACCGTCTTCGTTGACGGTAACCTGTTCCTTATCGCGGGCGGCGACGCGGACGCCATGGGCAAGGAACCCCTGCCACAGCCGGAACTTCCGGAAAACGCCTCCGACCAGGACGTGGAGGATGTGGTCTGGAAGCAGCTCAAGACCTGCTTCGACCCGGAGATTCCCGTCAACATCGTTGACCTGGGCCTGGTGTACCGGTGCGACGTGGAGCACGGCGAAGGCGGCAAGCGCACCGTGAGCGTGGACATGACGCTCACCGCGCCCGGCTGCGGCATGGGCGAGGTACTGGTGGAAGACGTGCGCTCGAAGCTGGAGCTGGTGCCCACGATCGGCGAGGCGGACGTCAACCTGGTGTTCGACCCGCCCTGGTCTGCCGACATGATGACCGAGGAAGCCAAGCTGGCCACCGGGCTGTTCTAGCGGACCCGGTCCGTTTCTGTCGCCGTCCCGCCACCGTGGCGCCACATTTGCGCGTCAACCTCCGCTCATGATTGGTGGAGGAGACAGCACATGTTGACACCCGACGACTGCTGGGAGCCCATGGCGTTCAGGCGCTGGGCTCATCTGGCGCGCCGTAACCCTGGCCCGATGCCGCGGCGGAAACCTTCCCGGGAGGCGACACGGCCTCCCGCCCACAAAGATAGTCACGCATGTAGTCGCGGCGCTGCATGGTGTCCCGGTAGCCGAGATCGATGAGCTCCCGGGTATAGGTACCCTCGAACAGCAGGTAGCTCATGAGCTGACGGCCGCCGGTGTCGAGCGCGCCGACCCCGGCCAGGAGCATGCGCACGGTGCGCGGGAATCGGTCCGCGTGGCGCCGGGCGACCTCGCGAACGTCCTCGCTGGGTACCACGACCTCGCAATCAACGTGCCTGAGACCGATCTCGGCGCGGTCTCCCGGCTTGCTCACGTGGCCCAGCGTCGCATTGATGCGCTGCAGCCGTTCCACGTCGCTTTGCAGCGCATCCATGAACAGCGTGTCCAGCATGTAGCCGGCGATGTGACCGAAAGTGGGGTATTCCACTGGCTCCCCGGGCGCGGGCAGGTCGTTCGGGTCCTCGTTGCGAACGCCCACGACCAGCAGGCGGTCGGCACCCAGGTGGATCGCCGGGCTCAGCGGCGCCGACTGCCTGATCACGCCGTCGCCGCAGAATTCCCGGCCCACCTGGATCGCGGGAAAGATGAACGGCATGGCCGAGGAGGCCATCAGGTGCTCCACGCGAATCGAGGCGGGCAGGCCGATGCGCCTGGAACGCTCCCACGGGCGACAGCGGGTCTGGTGGCACTGGTAGTAGGTGATGGAGCGGGCGGACGTGTACCCGGAGACGGTGATCCCCAGCGCCTGCAGGTGTCCCGATGCAAGGTTCCTGGCGATTCGCCGAAAGCCCACGGTCTCAAGCAGCAACTCACGCAGCGGCGAGTTGTCCAGCAGCGAATGCGGGTTGCGATTGCCCAAGCCGCCCAGGGCGAGACTCAGAGCCCACTTGAAACCGGTTCCGAACACCGTGCGCCAGTCGTGGCGGTACACCATGCCGATGCTCAGGTTGGCCCAGACTTCCTCCAGGCGTTGCGCTCCGGCGCGGAAGTCGCCCGCCTGGCTTGCGAGCACCGCAGCGTTGATGGCGCCCGCGGAGGTCCCGGTGATCACCGGGAAGGGGTTGTTGACGTCGTCGGGTAGCAGTTCGGCGACTGCCTTGATGACGCCGACCTGGTAGGCCGCGCGGGCGCCGCCGCCGGTGAGCATCAGCCCGACGACCGGAGAGTCCTGCGTCGCGTTCGCTGTCATGGCGCCCAGACTAATGCCTCCAGATGGCCGATGCTACACTCTGGGGTCGCCGCGCCCGGCGCGATTCTCGCACAGAGTTTTCCTACCACGGAGACACCCAATGATTCGCATCGTCGGCATCGCCGGCAGCCTGCGCCGCGATTCCTTCAACCGGGCGCTTCTGCGCGCCGCCATTCGCCACGTTCCCGACGGCGTGGAAATGCACGCGGTGGACATCGCGGACGTTCCGCTCTACGACGGCGACGTGGAGCAGCGCGGCGTGCCGGGCGCCGTCACGGCGGTCAAGGACGAAGTCATCGCCGGTGACGGCCTGCTGCTGGTGAGCCCCGAGTACAACCACGGCATTCCCGGCGTGATGAAAAACGTCATCGACTGGATGAGCCGGCCGCCCGCCGACATCAAGACGGTCTTCCGCGGGCGCCCGGTGGCGGTCATGGGCGCGACCCCCGGGCCGGGCGGAACCCGCCTGGCGCAGGCCGCCTGGCTGCCGACGCTGCGCGCGCTGGGCACCCGCCCCTGGTTCGGGGGACAGCTCTACGTGCCCAAGGCGGGCGAGGCCTTCGACGAGCAAGGCGACCTGGTCGACGAGCAGGCACGGGACCGGCTGCGGCGTTTCATGCAGGGATTTGCGGACTTCGTGGGCCAAGAGAGCAAAGTGAAAAGATAAAAGAGCAAAGTCACTTTTCTCTTTGCTCTTTGCACTTTGCACTTTTATCTCACTACGGATACGCCTGCTTGGTCGGCATCACCAGCAGTTCCTGCCAGTTTACGTTGGCGGGCTGTCGAAACGCTTCCACCAGCACCCGCGCGACATTATCGGAGTTCAGGGCCTCCAGTTCGTCCCGGCGCTTCTTCATCTTCTCCGGCGGCACGTTGAAGCCCCAGTTGGTGTGTACGGCCCCGGGCTCGATGAGCGAGACCCTGATGCCTTCGGGGCCGAGCTCGCGGCGCAGCGCGTCGTGAAATCCCACCACCGCGTGCTTGGTGGCCGCGTACACGGACCACCCCTGCATGCCATGGCGGCCCGCCACGCTGGACACCGTGCAGATCATCGCCCCGGGCCGGTCTCGCATCAGAGGGATGGCCTCCTGGGTGCAATAGAGCACGCCGTAGAGATTGGCGTCGATCTGGGCGCGCCATTCCTCCCGGTCGCTCTCGGCGAAAGGCGCGAAGTACCCGACGCCGGCATTGTTGAAGAGCAGATCCAGTGCGCCGTGGCGCTCCCGCACGTGCTCGAACAGAGCCCTGACCTGGGCGGCGTTCCCCACGTCGCAGGCCACAGCGGTGGCGCCCTCCAGCTCCTCGGCCAGGGCGTCAATGCGCTCCTCGCTGCGGGCCGCCAGGATCACCTTGACGCCCTCCGCCGCCAGCATCCGGGCGGCGGCCTGTCCGATGCCCGATGACGCGCCGGTGACCAGCGCCGTGGAACCCGAGATCTCACGCATGGGATTCATCCGTATGCCAAGTAGAATGAATCAGGCCCGGGCGGAACATCGCCCGGTCGACAATGGCCGAAACCAACCGCGATGATGTTATCACGCGGTGCGGCTACCGCTGCCCGGACCGGGATCGAGACATGACCGAAGTTTGCATCAACGACTGGACCGAACTCAACGAGGCATTCTACGAGAACGCCTGGCGTCCCGAGCTGGGGCGTTATCGCTCGCCCTTCGCCTTCCGCGGGCTGTCCGATGCGTCCTATCCCCTGATCCCCACGCTGCAGCGCCTCGGCGGCGATTACATCGCGCTGGAAAAGCACCTTTTGCGCAACTTCCGCAAGTACGCGCTACGCCACGTCGTCGAGCGGGATTCATTCTGGAACTGGCTCACGGTCGCGCAGCACTACGGCCTGCCCACGCGCATGCTGGACTGGTCATTTTCTCCCTTCGTGGCGTTGCACTTCGCCCTGGCCAACGTGGAGAAGTACGACATCGACGGCGTGGTCTGGGCAGTCAATTACATGGGCCTTCATCAGCTGTTGCCGTCGAGGCTGCAGGACGTGCTTCAGGCCGAGGGTTCCGACGTGTTCACCATCGAGATGCTGGGCGCCAACATCGCCTCGCTGAGGGAGATGGACCGGCTCACGGACCAGAAATTCGCACTTTTCCTCGAGCCCCCGTCCATGGACGACCGGATCGTCAACCAGGCGGCGCTGTTCTCCGTGGCTTCCGACCCGCGGCTGAGCCTGGGTGACTGGCTGTCAGGCTACCCGGAGATGTGGCGCAAGATCGTCATCCCCGCCAAATTGAAGTGGGAATTCCGCGACAAGCTGGACCAGATCGGGGTCACCGAGCGCGTCCTTTTCCCGGGACTCGAGGGACTCAGTCGCTGGCTGAGGCGGCATTACAGCCCGAGGGAATTAGGCGGCACGCCCCGCCAGCCGTGAGCAGGACCCCGTCAGCGGACCGCACGGGACGGGACCCACCGCGCCGGCACCCATCCCTCATTCCTGCCTCGACACCTTAACGCGATTGCGCCCGGCCCCCTTGGCCTCGTAGAGGGCCCGGTCGGCGGCGCGGAGGATGTCGCTGGCCGAGTGCATGGCCTTCACCCACTCGGCCACGCCGGCGCTCACCGTCATCGCCACCGGCTTGTCCTCGCCCCGGAACGGGTGCTCCGCCACGGCGCGCCGCAGGTGCTCGGCGAGCTCCGCCCCCTGCTCGAGTGGGGTCTCCGGCAACAACAGGGCGAATTCCTCGCCGCCGATGCGCGCCGCGATGTCGTTGCGCCGGACGCGCTGTCGCAGCAGACGACCCAGGTCGCGCAGGATGTCGTCGCCGCCGATGTGTCCCAGGGCATCGTTGATGGGCTTGAAGTGATCGATGTCCAGGATGGCGACGGAGAAGGCCCGCGAGTGCCGGTCGAAGCGCGCAATCTCGCGGTCCAGCATGTCCAGGAAATAGCGTCGGTTGTGCAGTCCCGTCAGGGTGTCCAGGATGGTCCGCTGGTGCACCTCGGCGTGATAACGGGCCTCCAGGTTGGCGGGACCCACGAACTTGAGAATGGTCTGACCCACGGTGACGTGGTCGCCGTCGGCCAGCCAGGCCTCGATGATGGGCTGATCGTTCAGATAGGTCCGGTTGGTGGCACCGAGATCCCTGATCCGGAACCGCTCGCCGTCGCGGACGATCTCGCAGTGCCTGCGGGACACGCTCGCCTCGCCGAGCTGCAGGCCGTTCTCCGCCCCGCGCCCGACCGTCAGGGGCTCGTCTCCCAGGCGCACGCGCTCGCCCAGACGCTCGCCGTGGATGACCACGAGCGAGGCATGGGTTTCCCGGGGCTTTTGCGGCCGCCCGCCGAGTTCAGTGCGGTCGGTGAGCTGCTCGTCCTCGGTTCGTTCTTCGGGCAGATCCGGCATGGGGACGATTATAGCCCCGGCATGGCGCGGCGCCCGGCGCTCATTCCGGGTTGGCGATCCTCAGTTGACGGCGCAAACCGCCTCTTTGGGGAGCAGCGACCAGGTCCGCGAGCGAATACTCGTCCAGCACGGCGAAGAAGGACCGGAGCGCATCGCCCAGCACCCCCTTCAGCTTGCAAAAGGGCGTGATCACGCAGGCGTTGCGGTCGCCGAAGCACTCGACCAGCGTCAGGTCGGCCTCCATGTCGCGCACTACCTCCCCCAGGTTGATGTCCCCGGGACGATGGCGCAGCTCCAGGCCGCCGCTCTTGCCGCGCAGCGCCCGCACGTAGCCCCTGGCCTGGAGTTGCTGGGCCACCTTCATCAGGTGGTGACGGGAAATGCCGTACGCCTCGGCGATGTCCCCCACGGTGGCCCGTTCCCCGTCGCGCAGGGCGAGGTACATCATCAGCCGCAGGGCATAGTCGGTGTGTCGCGTGATGCGCATGGTCGGATCAGCCCGGTTTCCCGTCCAATCGGGGACGGCAAAGGATGGGAATGTAATAGGCCAGGAACAATACGAACGCCAGCGACCAGCAGAAAGCCGCGGCGCCCAGACCCGTGCGCTGGTCGAGCAGCCCGCCGGCGGCCCCGACTCGCAGGGCGCCGGCGGCGATTACCGCCAGGTAGATGCACCACGCGCCCCTTGGCAGTCGCAGGGGACGCCCGGTATGTCCCAGGGACACCCGGGTCATTACCCCCAGGATCAGGGTGCCCATGGCCCCGGCCCCCACGGCGTGCAGCCACAGGGTGGGCGGGAGGCCGAACCAGCCGGACAGGCCGCGCAGCACCAGAGCCGCCGAGACCCAGGCCATGCCGAGGTGCAATACCCAGAGCAGGGGCTCTGCGACGGTCGACCAGCCGCGCCAGGCCAACAGGCGGATCAGCGACAGCAAGCCGGCCGCCAGGGCCACGGCGCCGGCAGCAGCAGGCACGGCAGCCAGGTCCAGGGCCGCGGTCAGCGCGGCGCTTCCGATGGTGGCCACTTCCAGCCACGGGTGGGCGATCGCCCCCGGCACGCCCGGCCGATGGGCGCGCAGCCAGTTGTTGGTGAACGCGGGCGTGATGCGCCCGCCCACGATCAGCATCAGCAGGATGGCGGCATCCGCCGCGACCCGCACCGGTACCGCCGGCAGTGCACCGCCATTGAGATGGAAGAGCAGGTCAGCCGACCAGAGCAACGTCACCGCGGCCAGTACCGGCAGGTTGCGCCAGTTTCGCGTCCCCACGATCCGCCGCCCGGCCGCCGCCGCTACCAGGGGCAGGAACGCCAGGTCCACCGTGGCGGGCACCCAGGCGGGCAGGCCCGCGCCCAGGAACAGCAGCGCGCGCCCGGCCAGCCAAATCCCGAAGAGCCCGACGAGCCACCCGCCCGCCACGGGCCGCGTGCCGGTCCAGTGACAGACTGCCGTGAGCAGGAAGCCCGCCAGGGCGGCCTCGAGAAAACCGAAAAGCATCTCGTGAACGTGCCAGCCCAGGGCCGGCAGCGCCAGGGGCGGATGCATCCAGCCGAAAAGGGTTGCCAACCAGACCGGCACCACGCTTGCTGCGAGCAGCGCCGCACCCGGGAAGAAGGGCCGGAATGGCCACGACCACAGCGCCGGCACCGGACGCCGGCGCGCCGCGCGCTTTTGCGAATTCACGTTGTCCAGTACTGCCGTCGCTTCGCCCATGCTCTCGTTCCCGCGCCCTGTGAAGTAGCAATATCCGTACCGTTTAAGGTTGAGCTCACGATTCCAGGCTCCGCCGTCCCTTCGATTGATCCAGATCAAACAAGGCAAACCTCGTGTGGGCCAGAATGCGCCCGGTCGAGCTAATTCAGGTATATTATATACCAGTTTAAGGGCCGGCGAGCGCCGGCCCAACGGTTCTCAAGTAAAGACGCCCGTCTCGAGGGCACTGGAGTCTAAAAAATGAAAAGTCTGATGAAGCCCACGTTCCTGCTGGTGGCCATGCTGGCCCTGGCCCATGTTTGCGGCCGGGCGGCGGCCAAGGACGGCCCCGAGGACGTCACCTACCGGCCGGACGTCACCTTCACGCTGAGCACCGGTATCGCCGAGGGCAAGCTGGTGTTCTTCGGGGAGGCCGGTGACATCAAGGGCCAGACCAACCCCACGCTGCGGGTACCCGCCGGCGCCGTGGTGCAGGTGAACCTGGTCAACGGTGACGGCGCCATTCACGATTTCGCGGCGCCGGATTTTGGCGTCAAGTCCGACCAGGTCGTGGGCAAGGGTGCCAGCACCAGCGTGGTGTTCCGCGCCGAGAAGGACGGCGACTACTTTTACTTCTGCACGCTGCCCGGCCACCGCGCGGCGGGCATGGAAGGCCACATCATCGTGGGCGCTCCCGAAAAGCAGGCAGCCGAGGCCGTGGAGACCATTTCCCGGGATCCCACCGACATCCCGGCGGAAGTGGGCGGCCGCGGGCCGCAGCACGTGGAATTCAAGCTGCACACCGTGGAGCGCAAGGGCGAGCTGGCCGACGGCACGACCTACCGCTACTGGACCTTCAACAACCGCGTTCCTGGCCCGTTCCTGCGCCTGCGCGTCGGCGACACCGCCACGGTCACGCTCAGCAATGACAAGACCAGCACCATGATCCACTCGGTGGACATGCACGCGGTCACCGGCCCCGGTGGCGGCGCGTCGGTCATGCAGGTGCCCCCGGGCCAGACCAGGAGCTTCGAGTTCAAGGCGCTCAAGCCCGGCATCTTCATCTACCACTGCGCCACGCCCATGGTGGCCCAGCACATCGCCAACGGCATGTACGGCATGATCCTGGTGGAACCGGAAGGCGGCCTGCCCAAGGTGGACCGGGAGTTCTACGTGATGCAGGGCGAGATGTACACGGCGGAGCCCTTCCATACCCAGGGCGAGAACGAGTTCAGCCTGGACAAGATGCTGGAGGAACAGCCCACCTACTACGTGCTGAACGGCGCGGTGGGCTCGCTGACCGAGACCTACCGCATGCAGGCCAAGGTGGGCGAGACGGTGCGCATCTTCTTCGGCGTGGGCGGACCCAATGCCTCGTCCTCCTTCCACGTGATCGGCGAGATGTTCGACCGCCTCTACCGCGAGGGCGACCTGGTCTCGGCGCCAGCGCGCGACGTCCAGACCACCACCGTCGCCCCGGGCGGCGCCACCATGGTGGAATTCAAGGTGGAGTACCCGGGCAAGTACATCCTGGTGGACCACGCCCTGTCGCGCATGGAGCACGGCCTGGCCGGCTTCCTCTGGGTGGAAGGCGACAAGGACGATTCCATCTTCAAGCCGGGCCAGTAACTTACCCCACCGGCAATGGGCCACCGTCCTTTAGGGGCGGCGGCCTTTTTCGTCCTTCACCACGCTATTGCGGGGCAATGCCATCCGTTCGGCCGTGGGCGGGCAGCGCGGGTGCGGCAGGGCCTGTCGAGAACGCTGCAAGTACGTCCATGTAAGCTCCGGCGCCGCCATCCCTGGCGACGACGGTCTCGCCAGGCCCGACCGACGCGGATGGCCAAGCGGCGCCGCGTCTCCTATCCTTGGAGGCCGTCGGCGCCCGGCGCGCCGCCCGCGCCAACGAGTCGTGTTGAACCGATGATTGCCCACATCTTAAGGCCCGAGTACATCGTGGTGGCGACCTGGCTCGCCGCGGGCGCGTACGTGCACTACCGCGGGAAGGTCCGGCATCCGCTGTCGCGCCAGATCTCGGATCATTCCACCGTGCTGGCGCCGGTCAACTGCTTCATGTATTTCTTTTCCGGCGTGCCCAACCGCCCCTACGTCGAGCGCGCCAGGCTGCCCGAGCTGGACCGCGTCCGCGACAACTGGATGGTCATCCGCGACGAGGCCCGGGCACTCTACGAGGCGGGCCACATCCGGGGCACCGAGCGCTACGAGGACGCGGCCTTCAATTCCTTCATCAAGAAGGGCTGGAAGCGCTTCCATCTCAAGTGGTATGGCGAATCCCTGCCCTCGGCGAAGGCGCTTTGCCCGCGCACCCTGGCCCTGCTCGAGGAAACGCCGGCCATCCGCGCGGCGATGTTCGCCATGCTGCCGGCGGGCGGCAAGCTGGTCCGGCACCGGGACCCCTACGCCGGCTCGCTCCGTTACCACCTGGGCCTGATCACGCCCAACGATGAGCGCTGCCGGATCTACGTGGACGGCGAGCCCCATGTCTGGCGCGACGGCGAGGACGTGGTCTTCGACGAAACCTACATTCACTACGCGCACAACGAAACCGACACCGACCGGGTGATCCTGTTCTGCGACGTGGAACGGCCCATGCGCTATCGCTTCGCCGCCGCGTTCAACCGCTGGTTCGCCCGCCACGTCATGCCGATTTCGGCCTCGCGCAACGAGGCCGGCGAGGAGGTCGGCGCGCTGAACCGCGTCTTCCCCCGCGCCTACGCCCTTCGACTGCGCATCAAGGCGTTCAAGAAAGCGCACCGCAAGCTCTACTACGTCATCAAGTTCGCGGTCTTCGGGGCGCTGCTCGGGCTGGTCCTGTTCGGCCGCTACCTCTGAAGGCCCGGAGCCCGCCGCAAGCATCTTTCGGTTTCAGTTCGCGGGCGATTTCGGCGACAATGGCGCGTCCTCCAGACGCAACGTTTCCCATGCCGTTCCACGTCAGGGTCGAAGATTCCGGCCACGAGTTCGAATGCCAGGACGGCGAGACCGTGCTGAACGCAGCGCTGCGCGCCGGCTACGCCTTCCCCTACTCGTGCAAGACCGGCACCTGCGCCAGTTGCCGGGGCAGGGTTGTCGAGGGTCGCATCGACTACCCGGAGGGCTGGCCGCAGGCTATCACCGGGGAGGAATCCGGCGGCGGCCTGGCGCTCTTTTGCCAGGCGGTGCCCGAGACCGACCTGGTGGTGGCGGTCCGGGAAGTGGAAGCGGTTCGCGGCATCCGCACCCACGTGCTGCCGGCGCGCGTGGAGTCTCGTGAACGGCTCTCCCACGACGTGATGCGGGTGATGCTCAAACTCCCCAGGACCCCGCCGCTGGACTACCTGGCGGGACAGTACATGGACGTGCTGCTGCCGGGCGGGCGGCGCCGGGCGTTTTCCATTGCCAACCCACCGGACCACGTGCGGGAACTGGAAATGCACATCCGCTACGTGGCCGGGGGCGATTTCACCGAGTGGGTGTTCGGGGAGCTGCCCAAGCGGGCGGTGCTCAGGCTGGAGGGTCCGCTGGGCACCTTCTTCGTGCGCGAGGACTCCGGGCGAGACATGTTGATGATGGCCGGCGGCACGGGTTTCGCGCCGCTCAAGGCCATGATCGAGGGGCTGCTGGCGAAGGGCCTCGAGCGGCCGCTGCACCTGTACTGGGGCGCGCGCCGGGAGGAGGATCTCTACATGGCGGAGCTGCCGGCGCGCTGGACGGAGGAACACGACCACATCGACTTCACCCCGGTACTGTCCGAACCCGATTCACGCTGGCATGGACGCACCGGCTTCGTGCACGAGGCGCTGCTCGCGGACCACCCGGAACTGTCGGCGTTCGACGTTTACATGAGCGGGCCGCCGGCCATGATCGACGCCGCCCGCCACGCCTTCATCGAGCGTCACGGGCTCCCCGAGGGACAACTGTTCTACGACTCCTTCGAGTTCTCCCCGGACTCGAAGGCCAAGCGCAAGCTAGTCGGAAGTGAGGGGTAAGGCGAGAGGAGAGCGAGCGCTCATTGGCCCATGCACGAACCGTGCGGTCTCGCTGGTGCTCGACCTATCCTGCCGGGCGTGGGAGGGCCCGACACCACAACCCCCCGCAGAGATCCGATCCTTAGCGCGGCGCGTCCAGGCGCTGGACATCCTCGAACTGCACCGGCTCCACGGGCTCGTCCCGGCGCAGGCGCACCAGGTTGCGATAACAGGCCATGGCCCCCGCGGTGTCGCCCTGGCGTTCCAGCAGCTCGGCCAGTTCCCGGTAGGTTTCGGGCCGGCTTTCCAGGGCCAGGCTGCGTTCCAGGTAATCCCGCGCCTTGCCTTCCAGCTCCGCCTGGCGGCAGAGCCGTCCCAGGGTGAGCATCAGCGCCGGGTCGTCCGGGTGGGCCTTGAGCCAGCCACCGGTGCCCTTCAGGGCGCGGGCCGGGTCCGCGTGGGGCAGCCGGCCGTAGATGCGCACCAGGGCGTCGTCCCAGCCCTGTTTCAGCGCCGCCTCCACCCAGGGCACGGCGGCCTCGCCGCGGCCCAGGGCGTGGGCCCGGCTGGCCAGCGCGTGGACCACCACCGGGTCGCGGCCCAGGCGTCTGGGCAACGACTCGCGCAGCTTCTTGAGACCGGACATGTCGGCGGCCTTCCCCAGTTCCCCGCAGACCGCGCGCCGCTCCATGCGCGCTTGCTCCTCGCGGGTCACGGCCCCGGCGCGCTTGAGCGCCGGCAACAGCGCACGCAGGGCGCTCCAGCGTTCCAGCTCGCGGTAGGCGGCGGCGAGCGCCTTCAGCACGCGGGCGTTCTTCGGGTTCGCCTCGCGCAGGGGCTCGAGCACCGCCGCGGCCGCTGCCGGGTCGCCGTCCTCCAGGAGCAGTTCCGCGCGGGTCAGCCCCGCCGCCACGTCGCGCTGGTCCGAGGCCTCGTCGGCCAACGCCAGGTACTGCTCACGGGCCTGGTCGTCACCCCGGGCGCGGGCCGCCCGGGCCGCGGCGAGATAGTGGGCGGCGGGCTCGTCGCTGCGCTTCGCTTCCCGGGTGAGCAGTTTCTCGGCCCGGGACCAGCGGCCCTCGGCCAGCGCCAGCAATCCGCGTTCCAGGCGCGAGCGGCGGGCGCGTTCCACCGCCGCGCGCGCCGCGCGCCGGGGCGCCCGCAGCAACCAGGCCACCACCCGCCAGACCACCACGACAAGGATCAGCGCCACGCCCAGCGCCGTGGCCGTGGTCTCGAAGGCCCAGCCCTGGAAGCGCACCAGCACGTAACCAGGGTCGCGGCCCAGGAGCGGCGCGAGCCAGGCCCCCAGCAGCAGGGCGCCCGCCAGGGCCAGGAGAATATGCACCAGCCTCATCCGCCGTCATCCTCCAGCCGGCGGCGCGCCTCGCGGACCCGCTCCAGCGCGGCGCCGGTCCGCGGCAGCTCCGGGGCGATGTTGGCGGCGGAGAGCTCGTCCAGGGACTCCAGCGCCTGCTTCACGGCGTTGGACCCGGCGTCGAATCGCTGGCGCAACAGGTTCGCGGCGCGCTCCAGGCTGGCGCGGTAAACCGCGTCGTCGCTGCGCAACAGGGCCAACCGCGCCTGTTCCAGTTCCAGGCGCAGCACCTCCCGCGTGCCCTGCCGGGCCTCCGGCGCCGCCATGCCCGCGCCGCTCTCGGTGGTGCGGCGCACCGTGAAGTAATCGCCCAAAAAGGACTGGGTTGCGCCCCACCAGCCCCGGCCGCTTTCGCCGCCGCCCGGCGTGCCCCGCGGCGGGCGCGGCCCGGGGAAGGGCAGCTCGTCCACGCGCCCCGCCAGGGATGCGAGCCTCGAGGCCAGGCCGGTGACGTCGGGCTCGGGCACGGCACGCAGCGCCTCCAGCTCATCCGACAACGCCCCGCGCGCCGCCGCCACCCCCGGCGCGTCCACACCGGCGAGCTGCTCGTCCGCCATCTCCAGGGCTTTTACCGCGCGGGGCGCGTCGGCATCCAGCGCCAGGCTGCGATACCCGGCCCGGATCAGGAATTCCGCCTGCGCCAGATCCAGCGCCGCCACCGGCGAGGGGCCCGACTCGGGCATGCGCGCGGCCAGGCGGTCGAGCCGGTCGGCCAGGGTTTGCCGCGACTGCTCCAGGGCATCCAGGCGCTGCGACAATCCGTCCGCGGCGTCGGCGGCCTGGCGCGCGGCGCTTTCCGCGTCGGCCACCCGCTGTTCCAGCTGTTTCAGCTCCCCGGCCCCGGCGCCGCGGCTCGAGGCCAGTTGGTCCAGGGACTCGGAAAGCTTGTCCAGGCGCCCGCCCCGGTCGGCATTCTCGCGGGCGACTTTCCGCTCCAGGCGGTCGAGCCTGGCGCCCAGGTCGTCCCCGCCCCGGTTGGCTTGCCATTGCTGCCAGGCCGCCCAGCCTCCGGCCGCGCCCGCCAGCAATGCCACCAGCAGCGCCAACAGCGCCGGCCCGCGACCGCCGGAGCGCGTGCCGGAGGCGGCGGATGGCCCGTGTTCGGCCTGTGCCGCCGCCTGGTCCTCGGTGCCGGGCCCTGTATCTTTTTCTTCGCTTGAATCACTCATGTTCGCCATTCCGTTAACGAGCCATGCCGCCACGGCCAGGGAGCCGCCTTGGAAGCGGCGACCGCCCCGGCCCGCGTCTGCAGGCCGGCAGGAATGCCGGCCGGAACAGAGGGCCGTGGGCCAGAGTAACCCAATCCGTCGCCGCCGTGGCCGCTTGCGGACCCGTCGGGAACGGGGGAGCGAAAGGGCCCGAGGCGACGCCGAATCTATCCCGTGACATCGCTCCGCAGTTCGCTAACCGCGCACACCACGCCGCGCACCATGGCGACGGTATCGGCGCCGCCGGCGACCGAGACCCGGTTGAAGCCCGCGCGGCGCGCCAGCCGCGCCACCCGTTCGCTGACGGTCACCAGGGGCATGTCGCGCAGGCGCGCGAGCACCGCCGGCGCCAGCATGCCCGTGAAATTGTCCAGCAGCTCGCCGCTGGTCACGGTGCTCACCACCGTGCCGCTGCCGGGCACCCGGCCGGCCAGGCCATCTCGGGGCGGCGCCGGTCGAGCGCGCCGATAGACCGGTACCGGAACCACCTCCGCGCCACGCTCGCGCAGCACCCGGGCCAGCAGCCGCCGGCCGCCGGGGGCTTTCAGCAGGGCCACCCGCCTGCCGGCGAGCCGGGCCAGTTCCGGGCGCGCCAGCAATGACTCGCTGTCGTGCCCCCCGCGCCCGGTCAACACCGACGCGGCGCCGCGGGCGCGCAGTGCCGCCGCGGTGGCCTCGCCCACCGCGGCGAGGCCGAGCGTCTCCGGCAGCCGACCGCCCGGGAACAGGGCCACGCCGTGAGCCACCGCGGCGGGACTCACGAACACCGCCCAGTCCCCGGCCCGGAGCCGGGCCAGCCGGCGCCGCGCCTCCGCCGGGCGCGCCGCGGGCAGGATCTCCATCGCCGGGCAGGCGACGACCGTGGCACCCCGTTCCGCCAGCGCCCGGCACAGCGACCCGGCCCGCTCGGCGGGCCGGGTCACGATGACCGCCACCCCCGCCAGTTCAGCCGGCTGCCCCATGGTCTTCCCCGGAGAGCTCGGCGAGGATCTCCCGGCCGCCGCGCTCGAGCAGCTCGCGGCCCAGGTCGTCGCCCATGCGCTCGGCGTCCCGGGCGGGCCCGGCGCGGCTGCCCCGCACCATGGCCCGGCCGTCGGCGCTGCCCACCAGCGCCTCCAGACGGAGTTCACCCGATTCGAGGGTGGCATAGGCGCCGATGGGCACCTGGCAACTGCCTTCCAGGCGGCGGGTCACGGCGCGTTCCGCCCGGTTGCAGGTGGTGGCGTCGCGATCCGCCAGCGGTTCGACCAGCGCCATGCTCTCCTGGTCATCCGCGCGGCACTCGATGCCCATGGCCCCCTGTCCCGCCGCCGGCAGCCAGTCGGGGGGCTGCATGGCGGCGCGGATGCGATCGCCCATGCCGAGGCGCTCCAGGCCAGCGGCAGCCAGCAGCACCGCGTCGAAGTCGCCGCGGTCGAGCTTGGCCAGCCGGGTGTTCACGTTGCCACGCAGGGACACCACCTCCAGGTCCGGCCTCAGCGCCCTGGCCAGGCACTGGCGCCTGAGGCTGGAAGTGCCCAGCCTGGCGCCCCGGGGCAGCGCGTCGAAGTGGGAATGGTCGTTGCTGACGAAGGCATCGAAGGGATTGCCGCGCTCGAGCACCGCGGCGAGCGCGAAACCTTCCACCAGTTCGGCGGGCACGTCCTTCATGGAATGCACGGCGATGTCGGCGCGCCCGTCCAGCAGCGCCTGCTCGAGCTCCTTCAGGAACAGCCCCTTGCCGCCGATCTCGGCCAGCGGGCGGTCCTGGATGTCGTCGCCCCGGGTGGAAAGCGGCACCAGCTCCACGGTCCCCCCGGGATGCTCGCGGCGCAACCGCTCGGCGACGAATTCCGCCTGCCAGATGGCCAGGCGGCTCTTGCGGGTGGCGATGCGAATGGCACTCACGTGATCCGGCCCGGGGTGATCTGCAAAGGGGCGCACAGTCTAGGGAACCTCTGATTAATTCTCACGGTCGCGACGGTGGCCTTGCACGCGCAGGGCAAGGCGCAAGGCGCGTGGTGTAGCTTAGCCTACATGAGCGCCGAAGCAACGCCGCCCTGAGCATGCAAGGCCCCGTCCCGCAAGGGGTTGCGGCTCAGAACGCCGCTGGCTGCGTTGTCGGGCTCGGCCGTAGCTTCGGCTACTGTCTCTCGCCCTCCGCCTGGCCAGCGGCGTTCTGAGCCTGCAACGCGAACCGCGAGAATTGATCAGAGGTTCCCTTACGCGATCACGCGCGGCAGGCGCCATGAATTGTCCCTCGCCCGCCCTTCCCGGTCCCGGGTCCCGTCACATCAAAGTGACTTGATGATCTGGCGCACCGCCGGCAGGTTGCGGCGGCTCACCTCCAGCGTGTCGTCGGTGACCTTCAGGCTCACCACCGGCTGGCCCTCCGGATTTTTCTCAAGGCCGGCCAGGAAGGCCCTGGCCACCAGTGCGTTGCGGTGGACGCGCAGGAAGCGGTCGCCGAACTCCCTCTCCAGGGAGGTGAGCGAGTCCTCGATCAAGAGCTCGCCCTCCGGGTGGCGCACGGTCACGTACTTGTCTTCCGCCTGCAGGTAGATCACGTTCTCGATGGGCACCAGCTTCAGATTGCCGCGCACCCGCGCGCAAAGGTGGGTGCGGCCCACGCCCTCGTCACGCGCGGTTTCCGCCAGCGCCTCGGGAGACAGCCTGCGCGCCTTGGCCAGCGCCGCGGACAATCGCTCGCGCCTGACGGGCTTGACCAGGTAATCGATGGCGTTGGCCTCGAAGGCCTCCAGCGCATGATCCGAGTAGGCCGTGCAGAACACCACCGCCGGCGGCTCGGTCATGGCGCTCAGGTGGCGCGCGGCCTCCAGGCCGTCCATGCCGGGCATGCGGATGTCCATGAGCACCACGTCCACCGGGTGCTTCTGGGCGCTCTCCAGGGCCTCCGATCCGCTGGCGGCCTCGTCCACCACCTCGCACTCGGGTACCGCGCCGAGCATGTGGCGCAGGCGCTCGCGCGCGAGTTGCTCGTCGTCAACGATCAGCACCTTCACCCATCGACCTCCAGTAAGGGAAACCCAGCGTGACGCGGTAACTGTCCGGCTGGCGGTTGATCTCCAGCCTGCCGCGCCCCTTGTAAAAATAGCGTAGCCGTTGCTCGATGTTCTGCTGCGCCATCTGGTTGCCGCCGCCGCGGACGGGCTGTTCCACGCCCGGCAGCGGGTTCTCGATGGTAATCCAGACCCGGTCCCGGTCCAGGCCGCCGCTCACGGTCACCGTGCCGCCCTCGGTGCGCGGCTGGATGCCGTGGTAGATGGCATTCTCCACCAACGGCTGCAGGAGCAGCGGCGGCACGCGGGCATCGCCGGGCACCTCGTCGATGCGCCAGTCCAGCCTCAGGCGCTCGCCCAGCCGCAGTTGCTCGATGTGAAAGTATCGCCTTACCAGGTCCAGTTCCGTGGCCAGATCCGTGTCCTGGCGCTCGCCCAGCGCACCGCGAAACAGGTCGGCCAGGTCCTCCACCGCCAGCTCCGCCTCCTCGGGCCGCAGGGGTATCAGGCTGGCGATGGTGTTCATGCTGTTGAACAGGAAGTGCGGGCGAATACGTGCCTGCAGGGCGCGCACCCGGGATTCCGCCTGGGCGCGCACCTCCCGCTGCCACTCGGCCTGGATGTAGAGATAACGCAAGGCGGCCGCCGCCACCAGGGCGGACACGCCCATCGCCTCCAGCTGCAGGCGATGCAGCGCGTAGCCCGAGCCGAGCCCGAGCGCGAAACGCCGGTCCAGCCACCACGCCGCCGCCGTGCCCGCGGCCGCCACCAGCATGACCATCACCCAGGCAAGCGCCAGCCCGCGCGCCACCCCGGCACGCCCGAGCCAGTCGCGCAACACGCAAAGCAGGCCGATGGACGCCACCGCCACCCACTGCACGTAAAGGGAAGTGAGCGCGAAGCCGCGCCAGGTGCCCACCGTGCGCCCGGGCGAGGTGAGCGAGACCACGCAGGCCACCAGCTGCGCCAGCACCATCACGGCGAACACCACCCGGAAATCGCAGAACTCCGGCAACCCGGCGTGGGTCGCCAGCGCGTCTCGCCTTTGCCTGTCTCCCCCCGTCATGATGTACCAAGTGTCGTGCGCGAACGGGCCCGCGGCAAGTCGGCGCGCCTCACAAGACGTGCGCCACGACCATCATCAGGGCCGAGACCAGCACCAGGGCGATGATCTCCAGCCCCAGCCCGGCGCGCACCATCTGCCCGATGCTCACCCGTCCCGAGGAGAACACCACGGCGTTGGGCGGGGTGGCCACCGGCAACATGAACGCGCAACTCGCCGCCAGCGCCGCGGCGGTGATCACCGGCAGCTGCGGCAGGCCCAGTCCCGCCGCCACCGCCGCCAGGACGGGTATGAACGTGTTGGCAGTGGCCGTGTTGCTGGAGAGCTCGGTAAGCAGCACCACCACCGTGACCACCGCCACGATGACCACCGCCAGTGGCAGCCCGGACAGCGCCCCCAGGTTGGAGGCGATCCAGGCGTCCAGCCCCGAGGCGGAGATCGCGTGCGCCAGGCTCAGCCCCCCGCCGAACAGCAGCAGGATGCCCCAGGGCAGGCCCCGCGCCGTTTCCCAGTCCATGGCGAATTCCCGGCGGCGCGGATCCACCGGGATCAGGAACAGCGCCAGCGCCGCCGCCATGGCGATGACCGCGTCGCTCAGGCCCCCGAGCCCCGGCAATGCCGCCAGCTGGGGGCGCAGTACCCAGCAGGCCGCGGTGGCCAGGAACACGATCGCCACCACCCACTCGCCGCGGCTCATGGGCCCCAGCGACTCGCGGGCCTCGTGGATCGCGGAGTGCGCCGCGCCCGAGTCGGACAGCCGCGCCGGGAAACGCCAGCGGGTCAGGTACCACCAGGCGGCGGGAAGCAGCAAGACCACCGCCGGCAGGCCCCAGCTCATCCAGCGCAGCATGGTGATTTCCTGGTGCAGCTCAGCGGCGGCGAAGTTCGCCAGCACCAGGTTGGGCGGCGAGCCCAGCAGCGTGCCCAGCCCGCCGATGGACGCGGCGTAGGCGATGCCCAGCATCAGCCCGGTGCCCATCACGGCCAGACCCGCGCGGTCGTTCTCCCCCAGGCGCTCTTCCAGGGTGACGAGCACGCTGGTGCCCACGGGCAGCAGCATGATGGTGGTGGCGGTGTTGGAAATCCACATGGACAGGAGCGCGCTGGCCAGCATGAAGCCGCCCACCAGCCGGGCCGGCCGGGTGCCCGCCAGGGCGACGATGCCCAGCGCCACCCGGCGGTGCAGCTCCCAGCGCTGCATGGCCAGGCCGATGATGAAGCCGCCCATGAACAGAAAAATGATGTGATTGGCGTAGGGCGCCGTGGCCTGCTCCACCGGCACGACCCCGAACAGCGGAAAAAGCACCACCGGAAGCAGCGCGGTGGCGGCCAGTGGAATGGCCTCGGTCATCCACCACACCGCCATCAACACCCCCACCCCCGCGGTGGCGCGCGCCGCCGGCTCGAGTCCGGGACCGGGCAACCAGAACGCGATAAGTCCCAGCAGCGGTCCCGCCGGCAATGCGATCCAACGCAGCCAGGCGCCGCTACCCGGGGTTCCGCTCGTTTCCCCTTGCATGGCCTCCCCTTCGGCACCGAGCACTCAGCACTTCACATTACCCCACCAGCATTCGCGAGACTTTTTCATGCCGCCAGTATCCCGCCGAGCCATTCCCCGATGTCGCGGATCTCTTCCTGGCACACACCATGGGGAACCGGGTAGCTGTGCCAGGCAACCCGGTAGCCGTGCTCGCGCAGGCAGTCCCGGGACCGCTCGCCCAGCACCTGCGGCACCACCGGGTCCTGGCTGCCGTGGGCCATGAAAATGGGCGTCTCGCGGTTGGCGGGCGCGGCCTCGGTGGACAACGCATCGTGCAGGGGCAAGTAACAGGACAGGGCAAGCAGCCCGGCCAGCCGGGTCTCGTGGCGCAACCCGGCGTGAAGGGCGATGGCGCCCCCCTGGGAAAAGCCGGCGAGCACCGTGCGCCCGGGTTCGAAACCCTGCCGCGCCTGCGCGGCGAGCAGCGCTTCCACCCGGTCGGTCGCCTCGTGGATCCCCGCCTCGTCCTGGCGGCCGGCGATGTCCAGGGAAGCGATGTCATACCAGGCACGCATCCGCATGCCGTTGTTCACCGTCACCGGCCTCACCGGCGCGTGGGGGAATACGAATCGGGTGGCGTGGGGCAGCATCGCCGCCAGTTGCGGCACCACTGGCTCGAAGTCGTGTCCGTCGGCGCCGAGCCCGTGCAGCCAGACGATGCAGTCCTCGGGGCTGTCACCCGTGTCCACGCTGAGGTGTTCCAGCGGCTGTGTCATGGCCTCTCTTCCATTGGCGGATCGCGCCGCAGCTTACCAGTGCCTTACCAGCGATTCCGTCATGGCGCCCTCGGGACGCGCGATCAGCCCCGTGCGGGTCATGCTGACCTGGTAACGCGCCCCGTCGGCCATGGGCATGTAGGTCGCGCTGCCGTACTTGGCGTCCAACAGCGGTAGCCATCCGGGGTGGCTGTAGGCCAGCGACCAGATATCCAGGCCGCGCTCCCGCCCCAGGGAGATCACCGTGCGCCGGCCGTCCAGTTCCTGTTGCACGGAACGGTAACGACCGCTGAGACGCTCCAGGCGGTAGCGCGCGTCGACTCCCATCAGCGTGGCCCAGCCGCGCCACTTGAGTACGCGCGCGTCCAGTTGCCACTCGTCCCCGGCGAGCTCGAAGACCGCGTGCCGGCCGCCGGCGGTATCCACGTTCACGGCGAATCGCTGCGGCTCGAGCTGCCGGAACTCGAGACTGGCCACGGGTTGCTCGTAGGTCAGGCGCGCATAGGTATAGAGGTTGCTCGCCACCAGACCCAGCGCGACGGCCAGGGACAACGGCACCAGCGAGCCGGCGCAATGGGTGCATCCCCGGATCACGCGCCGGCGGCGCACGTGCCTGACGCCGTTGGCGAAGAACACCAGCCCCAGGAGGACCAGCGCCAACGCAATGTATTCCAGTCTCATCCGGATCCCGTTCGCGCTTGCGACGCTCCGATGATACCCGCCTTGCCTGGCGCCGAGTGCCGGGCCGGGCGCCAAGCCGGGCCCCGGGACCGTTGCAGGAAGGTATACTGCGCGCATGAAACGCCTGCTGTTGCCAATCTCGTTGATCGTGGTACTGCTGTGCGCCGGCTGCGGCCAGAAGGGCGATCTATACCTGCCTTCGCCCACCGCGCCGCCGGCGGACGCCCCGACCCGGGGGCCGGACGACGGCGCCCCGGATCAGGACCAGGAGCACGATCAAGACCAGGATCGGGACCGGCGCGATGACGGCGGCAACGGCTGAGTCCACCGGCGCGGCGATCCCGCCCGCCCTTTCCCCACGATTCCAGCGCTCCCGTCGGATCAGCGGCGGGGGAGCGCGCCGCGTCCAGGTCCGGCACCGCCCATGAACCTGCGCTTCACCAAGATGCACGGGCTGGGCAACGACTTCGTGCTGATCGACGCCATGGACTCGCCGGTCGAGCTCGGTGCCGAGCGGGTCCGCCAACTGGCGGACCGCCACCTGGGCGTGGGCTGTGACCAGGTGCTCCTGCTCGAGCCTCCCGCCGAAGCCGGGGTGGTATGCCGGTACCGGGTTTTCAACGCGGACGGCAGCGAGGCCGAGCAGTGCGGCAACGGCATGCGCTGCATCGGTCTTTACCTGCACGACAAGGGCGTGGTGGGCGGCGATCCGTTCCGGGTCCAGGGACGCGCCGGCGACCTGACCATCGCCGCGGAGGGTCCGGACGGGGTTACCGTCAACATGGGCCGGCCGGAACTGGAACCCGCGCGCATTCCCTTTCTCGCCGACCGGATCCGCGACCGGTACGCCATCCGCGCCGGAGAGGAGGAGCTGCAGGCCGCGGTGCTTTCCATGGGCAATCCTCACGCGGTGATGACCGTGGACGATGCCGCCCACGCGGACGTCCAGCGCCTCGGCCCCCTGATCGAGCACCACGAGAGTTTTCCGGAGCGCACCAACGTGGCGTTCATGCAGGTGCAGTCGCGCAACGACATACGCCTGCGGGTGCACGAGCGCGGCACCGGAGAAACGCGCGCCTGCGGCTCCGGCGCGTGCGCGGCGGTGGTGGCCGGGCGGCTGCTCGGGCTCCTGGATGAGCGTGTCAGCGTCACGCTGCCCGGCGGGACGCTTGTGATAGAGTGGAATGGGAAGGACGGTCCCGTGTGGATGACCGGCCCTGCCACGCGGGTGTTCGAGGGGACCATAGACCTATGAGCGATTCCGAGTCCTCGAAACGAAAGAAGTCGGCTGCGGCGCGGCCCGGTTCCGACGACGTCGCCGAGTTCCTCACCAACCATCCCGAATTCCTGGCGCAGCATCCGGACGTGCTGGAACTCATGGAGGTTCCCCACGACGCCGCCGGCGCCGCCTCGCTGCTCGAGTACCAGGTGTCGCTGCTGCGCGAACGCAACGCGCAACTGTCGCGCAAGCTAAAGGACCTGGTGGCCATCGCGCGGGAAAACGAAGCGCTGATGGAGCGCGTCCACCGATTGACCCTGAGCGTGATGGACGCTGGCGACCTGCCCACCCTGGTCGAGCACGTGGAAACCCTGTTGCGTGACGATTTCCAGGCCGACGCCGTGCGCATCCTGGTGTTCGGGCAGACCGAACCCGCGCTGGACTCCGCCTCGGTGCTCCACCTGGAGCCCGACGATGCCCGGCTTTCGCCCTTCAAGGAATTCTTCCAGAACGCCCAGCCGCTGTGCGGCAGATTGCGGTCCGAGAAACTCGAGGTCCTGTTCGACGAGGACGCCGGGAAAATCCGCTCCGCCGCGCTGTTGCCGCTGGACGAGGAATGCCGGGTGGGCGTTCTCGGCATCGGCAGCTACCAGGAAGACCGCTTCCACCCGGGCATGGGCACGGTGTTCCTCAAGCTCATGGGACAAGTGCTGGGGCGCAGCCTGAGCCAGCACCTGACCAGGCCGGCCCGCCGCCGCGCCTGAGCATCGCCGTGACCCCCGAACCGGCAACCGGCGGCGCCTCCCCGGTGGCCGCCCTCGCCGCCGACGTTCGCGGATACCTGAGCCACCTTCGCGACGAGCGCCGCCTCAGCGAGCACACCCTCAGCGCCTACGGCGGTGACCTCAAGCACCTGCTCGGCTACCTGGAACGGCGCGGCATCGATGCCTGGCCGCGGCTGCACGAGGCCGACCTGCAGCACTGGATCGCCGGCGCACACCGGCGCGGCATCTCCGGGCGCAGCCTGGCCCGGCGACTGGCCGCCGCGCGGGGCCTGTTCGCCTGGCTGGTGCGGGAAGGGCGCCTGAAGGCGGACCCGGCCGCGGACCTGCATCCCCCGAGATCCGGCAAACGCCTGCCCTCGGCGCTGGACGCCGACGCCGTCACGCGGCTGGTGGCACTGCCCGGCGACGGGCCACTGGCGCGACGCGACCGGGCGTTGCTGGAGCTTTTCTACTCGTCCGGGCTGCGGCTTTCGGAACTGGCCGGACTGCAACTCGGCGAACTGGATCTGGACGACGGTCTGGTCACCGTCACCGGCAAGGGCGCGCGCACGCGCGTGGTGCCGGTGGGCCGTCCGGCGCGCGAGGCGCTCGCCCGCTGGCTCGCGGTACGCGGGCAGTGGGCCGAGGCGGACACGCGGGAGGTGTTCGTCACGCAACGCGGCGGAGCGCTCAGCCGCCGCGCCATCCAGGCGCGGGTGGCGCACTGGGCCAGGCGCCAGGGTCTGGGCCGCCACGTGCACCCGCACATGCTGCGCCACTCCTTCGCCAGCCACCTGCTGGAATCCTCGGGCAACCTGCGCGCGGTGCAGGAATTGCTGGGCCACGCCAACCTGTCCACCACCCAGATCTACACCCACCTGGACTTCCAGCACCTGGCCGAGGTCTACGACCGCGCACACCCGCGGGCGAAGCGCAAGAAATAAGCGACCCCCGTCGGCCCCTGCCGGGGCCTCCCACAATGCAGGAACGCATGCCGCTGCCAATGTGGGAGCGCCCGGAAGGGCGCGATGCCTGTCCGCGTGGGTCTCGCTGGCGCGAGACCCACCCTACAGCCTGCCGAAGCCACTGTAGGAGCGCCCGGAAGGGCGCAATGCCTGTCCGCGTGGGTCTCGCTGGCGCGAGACCCACCCTACAGCCTGCCGAAGCCACTGTAGGAGCGCCCGGAAGGGCGCGATTCAGCGATCCCGTCCGCGGGCGCCATTCGCCCGCGAGCCCCTACAGCGAGTAGTAGAGATCGAACTCCACCGGGTGGGTGGTCATGCGGAAGCGCGTGACCTCCTGCATCTTGAGCGCGATGTAGCCGTCGATCATGTCGTCGGTGAACACGCCACCGGCCTTGAGGAACTCCCGGTCGGCGTCCAGCGCGGCCAGCGCCTGGTCCAGGGAATGGCAGACGGTGGGAATGTCGCGCTCTTCCTCCGGCGGCAGGTCGTAGAGATCCTTGTCCATGGGCGGGCCCGGCTCGATCTTGTTCTGGATGCCGTCCAGTCCCGCCATCATCAGGGCGGCGAACATCAGGTAGGGATTGCCGCAGGAATCGGGGAAGCGCACCTCGATGCGCCGCGCCTTGGGGCTGCTCACGTAGGGAATGCGGCAGGACGCGGACCGGTTGCGCGCCGAGTAGGCGAGCAGCACCGGCGCCTCGAAGCCCGGCACCAGGCGCTTGTAGCTGTTGGTGGTGGCGTTGGTGAACGCATTCAGGGCGCGCGCGTGCCTGAAGATGCCGCCGATGTAGTGCAGCGCCGTTTCCGACAGGCCGGCGTACTTCTCGCCGGCGAACAGGTTCTTGCCGTCCTTCATCAGCGACTGGTGCACGTGCATGCCGGAACCGTTGTCGCCCACCAGCGGTTTCGGCATGAAGGTGGCGGTCTTGCCGAACTGGTGCGCCACGTTCTGCACCACGTACTTCATGATCAGCAGCTCGTCGGCCTTGCGCAGCAGGGAGTTGAAGCGCGTGCCGATCTCGCACTGGCCCGCCGTGGCCACCTCGTGGTGATGCACTTCCACGGGCACGCCCAGCTCTTCAAGCGTCAGGCACATCACCGAACGCAGGTCCGCCAGCGAGTCCACCGGGGGCACCGGAAAGTAGCCGCCCTTCACGCCCGGGCGATGGCCGATGTTGCCGTCGTCGAACACCTGCTCGGAGTTCCAGGCGGCTTCCGCTGAATCCACCTTGTAAAAGGCGCCGGAGATGTCGGCGCCCCAGCGCACGTCGTCCAGCACGAAGAACTCGGGCTCCGGGCCGAACAGGGCGGTGTCGGCCACGCCGGTGGACTTGAGATAGGCCTCGGCGCGCTTGGCCAGCGACCGGGGGTCCCGGTCGTAGCCCTGCATGGTGGCCGGCTCCAGCACGTCGCAGCGCAGGATCAGCGTCGCCTCGTCGGAGAACGGGTCCATCACCGCGCTCTCCACGTCCGGCATCAGCACCATGTCCGACTCGTTGATGCCCTTCCACCCGGCGATGGACGAGCCATCGAACATCTTGCCGTCCTCGAAGAATTCATCGTCCACGACGCCGGCCGGAACGGTCACGTGCTGTTCCTTGCCCCGCGTGTCGCAGAACCTGAGGTCCACGAAACGCACTTCCTGTTCCTTGATGAGGGTCATTACTTCCTGGCTCGACATGGTCGGGAACTCCAAAGGTTGACGGGGTTGCGGGTGTTCCAAAATGAATAGCAAGGGCCGTGCCAGTCACGGCGGCGCGGGCCGGGGCGGTTTCGCGCGCGGGACGCGGCGCCGGCTGCGCCATTGTGGTGCACTTTTGCCCGGTTACTGTTTCACGATAGTGCAAGCGCCCGGGATGTCCAGCCTTTCCGGGCTATAGGGTCAGGAACAAGAGTACCGCGCCGAGTGCCAGGCGATAGGCCACGAAGGGCCACATGCCCACCCGCTCGATGACGCCCAGGAACAGGTGGATGCAGGCCAGCGCGCTGAGCGCGGACAGCGCCACCGACAGGCCGAACTCACGCCAGTGTATGGCGGCCTCGTGGGCTGCCACCTGCCAGGCCCCGTACGAACCCGCCAGCGCCAGGATGGGGATTGCCAGCAGGAAGGAAAAGCGCGCCGCTCCGCGGCGTGACAGCCCCAGGAACAGCGCCGCGGTGATGGTGATCCCGGAACGCGAGGTACCCGGGATCAGCGCCAGCGCCTGGGCGAGGCCCACCAGCATGACCTCGCGCCAGCTCAACTGGTACTCGTCGCGGGTACCGATGGTCCCGCGGTCCGCGAAGCCCAGCAGGATGCCGAAGCCGATGGTGGTGGCGGCGATCACCAGCGTGGAGCGAAGCGCCCCCTCGACCCAGTCGTGGAAGATGAGCCCGCATACCGCCGCCGGCAGGGTTGCCAGTGCCACCTGCCAACCCAGGCGGCGCTCGCGGCGGGGCTCGCCGGTGACGGCGCCGCGGGCGAAGGCCGCCAGTTCGCGCCGGAAGTACCAGCAAACCGCCAGCAGCGTGCCCAGGTGGGCGGCCACGTCGAAGGCCAGGCCCTGGTTGGCGTCCACCCACTGGCCCACCAGGATCAGGTGGGCCGAGGAGGAAATGGGCAGGAATTCCGTCAGCCCCTGGACCAGGGCGAGCAGGAAAATGACCCAGAGGCTCATGCTCGGCCCGCCCGCATTGCCCGGCTCGGACGCTTAGCGCGCATGCGCCGGCGTCACGAGGACTTGAGCCTGGGATTCAGGGTGTAGGTGCCGGTGATCTCGGCCTCGGCGAGCACGTGCCCTTCGATGGCCTTGAGCACCTCCGGTCCCGTGAACGCGCCGTCCACGGGGACCCGGTCCAGGTCCAGAGCGAAAAGCCGGAAGTGATAGTGGTGCACGATGCTGTCGTTCCAGGGCGGGCAGGGGCCATCGTAGCCGAAATATTGCCCCTCCATGTCCTCATCGCCCTGGAACCAGTCAGTGTAGTTGTTGATCCCCTGCCGGCTGTGCTCGGGCCCGGCGGGCTCGCGCTTGCCGCGCGCTGTGACACCGTCGGAGCAGCTCCCCGCCTTGATCCCGTTGCAGTCCGGCGGGATGTCCACCATCACCCAGTGGTGGAAATCCGTGCGCGGCAGGTCGTCGGGGACCTCGCGGTCGGGCTTGTTCACGTCGTCGGGCTTGCTGGGCACGTCCGGGTCCACGCAGATCAGCGCGAAACTCTTCGTGCCCGCCGGTGCGTCGCTCCATTCGAGTTGCGGATTGCGGTTGTCGGTCAGCGCGACGCGATCATTGGGATGGATTTTCCCGAACGCGTACTGCTCCGGGATGGGCCTGCCGTCGGTGATGCTGCGGCTTTCCAGTTTCATGGTGCGCCTCCGGTTGCAGTGAATCCATCCAACCTAAGCGCAGCACCGCCAGCATGCAAGCAAGGGCCGACACGGAGGCCGGCCGTTTCGGTCGAGATCGGGCAGGTGTTGTAGCGGCCGGGCGCGAGCCCGGCCGCCGCGAAGCCCACGCGGGTCAACTCACATGCCGTTCAGCATGCTCTCGCAGAGCACGTCCGGGGTGAGGCGCTGGATGGGAATCTCGCCGGTGGTCTCGTTCTGCCCGTCGCCGTCCAGGTCCAGGTCGTAGGCCACCTTGCCTTCCGTGCAGCTCGAGAAGGTCAGCATCACCGTGCCCACGTCGGTGACGCTGGAGGGATCCACGGGGTCGTCGAACACGCCGCCGGTCACCTGCAGCACGGTGTCCAGCATGGCCACGTCGCCCTGGATGGCGCCCTGGGCCTGGTACCAGCGCTGCCTGTTGACGCCGCCCGGCTGGCCCTTGGCGAAGGTGAACCAGTACAGCACGCCGGTGGCATCGCCCTGCTGGCCCGACTGCAGCGGCACCACCTCGAACAAAAAGCCCTGGCCGTTCTCGTCGGCGTTGAACCAGGACCCGGTGAGCCCGAAATTGATGGGAATGTTCCCGGACGGCGAATCCGCGGCCTTCACGTGGATGGTGCCAGCCATGCCGATGCCGCCGGGTTGGCCGTGGTTGTCGCAGTGAAAGCGGACGTCGCCGGCCTCGTCAAAAGTCTTGGTCACTTCCCAGCTCTGGCTGGACGGATCACCAGGGCCCATGACGCCGCCATAGGGATCGCCGCCGCCGCTGCCGGAGCCGCAATCCACGGCGCAGCGGAAACTGTCATCGTCAGCATGTACGTTGTGCGCATTATTGCCCATGTTTACCCAGCGCACGCTGTCGCCGGGGGCAATCGTCAATTGCGCGGGATCGTAGAAATCGTCATGCAATTCCACGGTGTATTGCGCGGCATGCGCTGAAAAGGCCGCCGCGGCGAATAGACCGCCAACAAGCATCTTGATTCTCATGACACACCTCTTTTCAAATCTCGAAACGGTGTCTTTAGAGGTTGAATCCGCGTGGAGGCCGGGCGTATACAACGATGCGTTGAGAATTCCTGCCCGGGTGCGGCCGGGCGGGAGCCCGGCCGACGCGAATCCGGCCGGCGACGTCGTTCAGGCGCCTCCCAGCATGCTTTCGCAGAGCACGTCCGGGGTGAGGCGCTGAATGGGAATCTCACCGGTGGTCTCGTTCTGCCCGTCGCCGTCCAGGTCCAGGTCGTAGGCCACCTTGCCTTCCGTGCAGCTCGAGAAGGTCAGCATCACCGTGCCCACGTCG